>Ga0172380_10001857_pt1 | contig 35400 bp, 76 predicted proteins | sample Leawe162metaG_FD_119747 | JGI IMG/M metagenome (GOLD analysis project Ga0172380, IMG submission 119747) | Leachate microbial communities from a municipal landfill in Southern Ontario, Canada - Leachate well 162 metaG | ecosystem: Engineered > Solid waste > Landfill > Unclassified | place...
GAACTCGAACCTTTTATTCTTTTCGTAGTGGGCAGTTTCTTTTTAGCCTATTTAAATTATAAATAAATACCCATTTCCAATGTGTCTTGCTGTAAAGAGCAAGGCATGCAACATGTTCTTTCCAATATAATCTTGTTTGGGTATCTACTAATATTTTAACATTAGGACAATCACTGCATCTATGTAGTTTAACTATTTTGCTCATGTTTTTTTAAAGGGCAAGCAGGTTTAAATTGGTCTCTTTGCCTAATACGAGACGTGGATAGTGGATTAGAAAAACGTAGTAACTTACTACAATATATACACTCATAATCATGCCCATTACTTGCTGTTATTGTATGAGTACATTCACAACAACTATATATTTTAATTATCTTCATTTTTGCCTATATTTTCTTTCTCTTGGGGCAAAGTGCATCTATTTAAAAAGGTTGCTTTATGCCAATTTACAGAAACCCCCGGAATTAAATAATATCCTGTGTTAGGGCATTGCATATTATAATCTTCACTGTTATTTTGTTCATGTATTGAATGATAACAAAGACTACAATCAGATATTCTTATTATCTTGCTCATTTTTTACTTTTTACATATTGTTGTTCTGTTTGATATTTACAATGTCTATCATAGATTACTTTAAACCAATCTCGGTAATTATCAGTAAATAAATTCCAGCAACCACAAGTAAGGCTCCCTAATCTGTGTTGGTTTCTTTGATTATTTTTTCTATGTTTACAAAAACCTTCACATTTATTTATTTTTATTATCTTACTCATAATAAAGTTTTTTTAACACGGGATAAAAACTTTTTTGCTTTGGTTATATGTATAGCTTTATATTCTTCTTTTGTCATGAAAGGGCATCTTTCCATGAAAGCTCTTTTGAACCAATTAGGTTCATGATCACGATGATATAAGTACCAGTGTGCTTTAGTACAAAGTAGCACGGATTCATCTGTGCCATGAATACAATCAGTACGTTGGCCACCCTCTGGATTAGGGTCTGCAATTCGGTTTTTACAAAAACCCTCACACTTTCGTATACGTATTATTTTGCTCATATTATGACATATATAATATAATATACAGTTATAACCAACAATATGATGATGGTTGTTTTTAGAATATTTTTCATAATTCCTCTTTTAGTGTTTTATATGGGCATCTTTCTCTAAATGCTTTTGAAATCCAATAATCGCTATTTATAAACCAATGTGCCATTTCACAATAAGCATGGTTATCACAATTGTTTATTGGACTTCCACCATAGAATATACTTTTTGTTATTATATGTTTACAAAATCCCTCACATTTTTCTATCCTTATTATCTTACTCATGGTTATATATCGGAATAAATAAAAGAAAACTTTAATACTTTGCACATGATAAAGGAGAAAGTTTTGGTATTTTTTGTAAAAGTTTTTCCATTTCTTGTGTGGCTTTTTTATATTTCTTCTTTTTAAGAAGGGAACGAACATTATTTAATTCTTTATAGGTTATGGTAGGATTACCTTCTCCATCCAAACTTGTTTGGAAAGCACCTATTCTTTTACGAAAACCTCTGTATTCTGGATCGTATTCACGTCCCCCACCTTGAAAAAGATCAAATTCAATTTTATTATCTATTAGTACTTCTTCAAGGGTTGGAAGTTGACCATAGTTGATTTCATGAAAATATAAACGTAATACTTTCTTTTTTTCTATGCAAGATTGTATAGGCTCATAGTTTTCAGGGTTTTCTTTTTCTATTGCCTTTTCAAGCAAAGGTATAGTGGAGGGATTGATTCTTCCTCCTATGACTAATTTGATAGAACAACGATCACCCATAGTAATCTCCTTTTTGCTTTATTACTTATTCATCGGAATAAATAAAAGAAAACTTTAGTATTTTATTTACGGTAAAAAGAAAAAGCGCACATTGTTGTTTGATGGGAATGACCTTTATAGACAAAAAGTGGTAATTGTATCCATGCCTTATCAAGGCAATACTTTACCCAAAAGTCGTTGAAGATGGTTTTTACTGCTTGTTCTGGTGTTTCTTTCTTATGATGTGCAGTTAAGACTACATTATAACACACTAATACTTTATGAAAGTTATTGGAGTTTATTATCCGTAGTATATGTCCTAAATCTTTACAAGAAGTCTTGGGCATTTGGCAACAATCATAATTAATTATTGCCGGTTTATACTTTGCAATTTCAATCAGGAATTTCAATTGTTCAACAAAGTCTCCTTCAATTCAATTACCTTTATTAAGTTGGCTATTTCGTATATGGACAAGGGGGTCTCTTTCAATGCTGAAATACTGATTATGTGTAATGATTCCTTTTTTAAGAAGAAAGGCCAGTTCTGACTGTTTGGCCAGAACTGGTTTGTTTCCTTCACAACTATTACCCCCCAGAGTTATCATGGTTCCGTTTTTGGGGACTATTTTATTACCGGAACATTTTTGCCAATCTTTAACAATCTTTTCACGGTGTTCCAGCTTTTGGGGGTAATCCCATACTATACTGGCATAGTTTTTGGGTGGCATTGTTATTTCCTTTCTTCTTTTTTGGCCTCACGTTCCCTTTGTTTCAGGGCTTCGAGGTTCGATTCTGCCTTTTTCCTTATTTCTGTCACCACAACAGAAGGACAAAGTTTAGCTTCGTTTAAAGTTCGGGAGAACCTTTTATCAATTAACTGTAAAAGTTTTTCACGATCACTTTTCTTTCTTTTTTTGTTTGGTTGAAAGGTGACATCCTTTAAAGATTGATATGCTGTGGGCAAGGATATACCAAATTTCTCTGCCACTTCTTTAGCAGTTAATTTTTTCTTTGTGATACGGGCATAGTTTGCAATTACATTCCTGCGAACTTGACGAGTGAAGTGGCGGCGTATAACATTTTCCCGCATCATAAAATCAATCATATCTTCTTTGGATTCAAACTTCTTGAAGACACAGTTGATGGTTTTATGACCTGCCGCTTTTGCGGCGGCAAGCCTGTTCATGCCACAGACTACAGCATAGTTTTCTGTAATTTCTATGGGTCGATCCAGCCCAACACTACTAATACTATTAGCCATAGTTTTGAGGTTATCCCCGTTTTCTATGGGAAAAAGTTCAGTGTTAAGATCGTTTTGAGGTTTGAGTTTACTGATAGGCACAGCGACAATTTTCCCCACAACAGTGTGCTTCATTGTGTCCTCCTTATTTAAATTAATTTATTCTGGGTAGTTTCCCATTGTTAAATGCGCTTTCACAGCGGCAATCTGTTGACGGGTATATTGCCGCAAATACTTGAAATGCTTACGAAGTTCATTCGCAGAGTACATAGAATATAATTCAATGATATACCTGTGGTCACTATTTATTTTGACTAACTTTTTCATTTCTCTTTTTCCCTTCATGTTCTTGCCTAGATTTTATCCATGTGGATTTTCTTTTTTCTAATTCAGAAAAATCTATTTGGATTGGTGTCTCAAAAATTACTAGACGTTTATAATCAAAGATTATTTTTTTAAGTACACCACTTCGATGTGCCTCAAAATAAGCTTTTGAGTAACAATCACCAATATGACTATAAATATATTCTCTTACTTTACTGAGTTTAAGTTGTTGAGTTTTAGGTAGCAAAGAGTTTATATCGTAGCAAGTAAATGCACAGCATGCTATATTCTTACAATCACTTCCTACTTCACAATAATGGGGCCAATGACAGGGTGTGCAACACCCACCTTTGCAGACCTCGGAACAAAACTTACGAATACCTGAGTCAATCGTCCATTTATTGATTAATGCTAGAGCTTCGGTATAGGTTATTTGAGGCATAGTATTCTCCTTGTTTATTTATTCATCGGAATAATTATACAATAACTTTAGCAAAAAAACCAGAAGATAAAATTAAGCATCTCAATTAAGAGATGCTTAGGTTCATGTCTTGGTTTAATATTTACAGGGAGGCTGTGGTAAATTGCGTAATGGGAATGGTATTGCCATTCTCGATTTCAGTGATAACAACAGAAGTGGGTGCTTTGGATTTATTCATCTTGAATGTATATTCTTCACCGGGTCGTACTTCAATGGAATTAACAATCTTTACACCGGGATATGCCACGGTAATAAACTTGTTATAATCTCCATTTACCCTTACTGTGAACGATTGTACATCCCAATACTTGCCATCTTTTCCTGCAATGATGCTGGAGCAAATTGCCCCGGCGCAGGACTGAATAGTCACTTCAACGTTTCCCTTGTCTTTGGTGAAGAAACTGGAAATGTTTTTTTCTTCTGAGCAAGCACTCCCCATGCCAATAATGGCAAGGGCAAGGATGAGAATTGAGAGTCTTTTCATACGGTGAGCCTCCTTGTTTGGTTTAATATTTTATAAGCATTGCTTATTTTTTGCTGAATAATTTTAACTTGCATCTTTTCTCAAAATCTTCTTTTAAGTATTCTCCAAAAGAACAAAGGTCAATTTTTGTGCATATAGCATGAGACTCTATTTTTGTAGTAGTATCTATGCCAGATTTCCCATAAAAATGTTCTTCAAGATCAGAAATTCTTTGAGGAGCAGATGATTCCATGCGTGATTGATTATCACTAATATAAGGACACCATGCTGGGCATCTGTCATGTATTTTTATTATCTTCAATGAAGTTATCCTTTCTGGGATATAAGTTACAATGATTAAAATTATTTTCTCTATAGTCTATTTCATTAAAAATGTATACATGTTCAGACAAACATGCTAAAAGTGATCTAATACCTTTAAATTGAATATGAGAACATTGCTGATAGCTGTAAGGTTCGATTCCTCTTTTCCTGCACCATGCTGGGCAATTATGTAATTGTATTATCTTTGACATTATTTTTCTATTATTCTTAAGCAACAATAGTGCGCGAATATATATCTTGTAGAACAGCATGTTTCCTCTGCTATTGATAATGACCGTGGTAAATAATGTGCTATTTTACGACACGCTAAATTAGACTTAAAAAGTCTATGAACAGAATCAGTGTGTTCATGTGCCCAAGCATATGGGCAATAAGCAGGACAATCATCTTTTATTTTTATTATTTTACTCATCTATTTTAGGTGTAAGAAAACAATATTGAAATATATTATCCCGTAATACAGCATTATTTGCCCTACAATCAGGAGGCATTCGTTGCACATAATACAAAGCTGTTTTTCTGCATAATACTAAACATCCATACGTATTACTATAATTAAAATCAAGTTGATGTCCTTCTTGTGCAAAAGGACAAAACGGTATACATTCATTTATTTTTATTATTTTACTCATATAGTCACACATTTAATATGGATTGCCGACCTCATTTCATCGGCTGGCGTTCCCGGCAAGGTTCTCCCGTAAAGGATACCAAAGGGACAAGCAGGTTTCGTTATTCAATGGATTATATTACCAGTCTCCATAATTGCTGGAGTTAATAATCTATTGAATAACCACTATTGAACAAGGTGATGGGTTTGTTCCTACCCATAATAGTGACCATTTCCGTATCCTGTTACGGTTGGATTTGATGTGCGAGGTCTGGTGTGGTTCCAGATATTTTGTAAACACCGTTCAAAAACGGCCCCGCTACGTCTACTTCTAATGACCTCTACTTACTTAATAAAGTGCTAACCTCAAGATAAAAATTTATTATTTTATTTTTTTCATCTGTAGTTAACTCTTCTCCATTTTTTAAACGGAGCATAGTTGGTTTAAGGTTAATTACAAAGTTTTTTAGATCATTAAACTCTTCCATTATTGTACCTTACTTTTCAAGCTTTGTAAGCTTTTTATCAGCAAGATCAATACTCTTGTTAAGAATCTTGGGAAGTTTCACCATGAACTTTTCAAGTTCTTCTGCCGTGGAATCAAAGGTTCCTATAACCTTTTGGGGCGACAGGGCTGAGTTTGGGTTTTTCTTAAAGTAATCATCCCCGGTTTTAAGAGCCATCATAACCATTGCTTCCTCTTTGGACGGCATGGTCAGAAGCAAAGGAATAAAGATCAATGCGGCAATTGTGAACCCCATACAATACTTTCTTCCTTTTTGGAACAAAGAATAGCGTCTGGGGTGTTCTTTGGGGCTGTATGGTGAACAGTGTCTGTCTGTGGAATAAACTGCCCACACTATTGCGCCAATAGCGGCCACAGAAACAAGTACCACGAAAATAACAATGAGCAAGTTGGATACAACACCTGCTACATAGTAAACAAGATACATTGAAAGCATAATTTCCTCCACGTTTGTTTAATGTATAACTGTGGGTTTAATTATAAACCCACAGTTACTTTGGGCTTTGGCTTTGCCGGAATTTATTAAAATCTAAGATGATTGAGTTTTTGTTTTTACGTTCGCCTCATGTTAGCACCTCCATTATTTGCTTTGGGGGAGATTACCTATGGTTTCCTCGTACAAAAGGAAGGTACTAATCCAACATCCCAAAGCTTTAAATTTCTTTTTTCAAACTAAATTAAATAATTTTTTTGTTTCTTATACTTATTCATCGGTAACTTTTAGCAAAAACTTTAGCACTTTTTTTATTAAAAGTTATAATCATAAAAAGGATGTGCTCCTAGAATTACATTGGGTTTGCGGTTTCCTTTTGTGCGCAGGGTTCCGTCTCTGCCAACACTGAACTTATTGATAGCACCTTTGGGGTTCGATTCTATCACCCACTTCTGCTCATAGTTATTGGTGCAATGCCCAGCAAAACCACCGGGGACAAAATGAGGTTTAAAGCTGGGGTCCAGTTTACGGCTATCCGCTTGGGCCAGCACAAACCTTTTGTTGATTTCCAACACGGTGAAAGTATCAGCATCAGACCAATGCTTTTCCGTGATATGATCCCCCGGTTTAATATTATGAATGGTTGCCGCATTCTTGGGAACAGGCACTTTACGTTTAACCTTAAACGGGGGTGTTGAATCTGTAGCTCTGTATGGGCAAAAATCCCCGTACCTGTTTGATTCTTCTCTTACAGTATCGCTCATGGTTTACCTCACTTAACTATATTATCGGCATTATTATAAATATCTTTAACTTTTTTTAAGTCTATGGGTGACGGATACCCACTTCCATTATAAAGACTTGGCATCGTGTTTAACATGTCACACATTGTTTGTTTTGGGAGCATTGTTGCACTTAGATAGTCAAATTCATAATCTTTTATATTATAAAACAAAGGATCTTTTGGTAATATTGCTTGTTGTATAACTAGAAGAGGAAATGTTAATATATAATTCCAGTCAAAAGAAAGATATATAGGTGCATCTTTTCTTTGAAGTTCATGTATATTTAATCCTACAACATGAAGAAGTTCATGTGTCACAAAGAATAAACAAAAATAAGTATTTACACCTAAAACTAAATATGCATTAGTATATGGATGATAGTTATTTAGTTTTGTAAAACATGGTGTTTCATTATTCTCACCTGCTTCAGTAATTATAATCTTTAAGATACGCTCTTCATCAGAAGTATCTTTGCCTGTCATATCCTCAAAATGAACAGCATTATTTGTTCCTTTTTCTATATACTCTTTTGCAACAGCAAAGAGTTTAATAGCTTCACTATTATATCCATATATCTTATATGGGATACGTCCTTTATCCCATAGATATGGGGAATCAGGGTCTTTTACACAACCACTAAGGATTGAACAAAAAACCAATATGATAATTATATATTTATTCATTAGTTTTTTTCGTATTAAGTAACGTTTCAATATGTTCAGCATATTTTTCTTTGGCCTCTTTGCACAAATGTTTGGGGTAACGGTCGTGTCTTATATCAAAGATATTATAATGATTGGAACAAGATATACAGTGACAAAGATCAACTCCTGTCATAATTTTTCCTGTATTACGTAATGATTTATGAGCCGCTTTAGCGGAAGCATACCATATAGTTCAACAGGCTTGCCCATCTCCCATATAACGATTCGGACCAATAATATTTTTGGCAACCTTTACTCTAGTATCTTCCATTGGTTTTCCCTATTCATTAAAAAAAGCATAAGTAGATGTAATACAATCTTGATCTTCATGTCCTAATTTAAACAGGTCAACGACTACACCCTCATCTGTTCTTTTAATATACACAGATATATTACCCACAGTTACCCAAACATGATCTTGCTTAGGTTTAAGGGTAAACTCTTTTGCATTATTCTTAATCAGTGCTGTTGTACTCATTAGTTTTCCCTATTCTTTTTTTGTATTGCTCTTTCGCTTGCCAGTAATCCATGTATAAGGCCGTGGCAATAACACAACCTATACCGAGAAATATAGATAAAAGAATTGCCGCCGTGTCTACTACTGCACGGTTATTCACAATGTAATCCATTACTTTATCCTTTATCTTCAATATAGAGTTTTGCGAATGTTTTTGCCATTACACGTTGGTATTCGGCAAGTAATTTATTACGCTTTCTGTAGAATTTGTGGTGTAATCTAACTCTTTTTATTCCACCAGTAGCAGGTGAGTATTCATAGTCCTCTTCCATAGCCGTTTTTTTTGCTTGGTATTTTTCCCATGCTGGAAGAACAGATTCTGTGAACTTTCGTTCGGTATTTCTTTTCAAGAATGCATAAGCGGCCCAACGCCAATCAAAAACTGTTGCCACCTCTTCAGCTCGTTTAATTGTAACATTTACATGGGTTCCGAATAGTTGTTTGAATGCTTGAACTTGTTGAAAACAAGCACTGCGCCGTTTTAATTGGAGAATGGTTATTTCTCTGTATTTTGGCATTACTTTATCCTTTATATTAGTCCTTCTAATACACTTTGAAGTAAAGCTTCTCTTTTCTTTCCTGTGAGTTTATGGCCACAATGTGGGCAGGTCATCATTTTTAATATTCGAAAAGCAACATCAAGTCTTAACCATTTGGTTTCGACTCTTCGTTCTTCCTTTGGTCCAACAGACCGTTGTAATTGATAACCATATTTGTACTTACCCACACCCACTCTATAAAGAGGATTATCATATTTAGGGTAAAGCTTGGTGTGAATGGGCATAAATTGTCTACGTACAATTCTTATCATGGTTGTACCTATGCCACCTTTTCCTCTTTTGCTTTTTCCTGTCCGGCGAACGCCTTTTTAAAGGCGTTCATCCCCTTGTCAATGAAGATGAAAGAATTGAAGATTTCATCTTTCATTCCCCATGATTTGAGATAGAATTGGCTTTGACGTTCAATGCCATATTCATGGCACAGCAGATAAGTCAGGGTTTCCGCTTCACACTCTTTTTGGTCACGGGGAATATCTTTCCTGTCATCCGTATGGTGCTTCAACAGGCCGTGAGAAAGTTCATGTATCAGCGTTCCGATATTATCCAGAGCTGCACGATTGCTATTTAAGCATATATCATTATTGTGTCCATCATCATTATGGTATAGGCAACCACCCACTGAAAATTCCATCGGCCTTGAATTGACTTTAAAGCCAAGCTCAGTTGCTACCTTGATGAGAGTTGGCATATCAACATTTGACCTTTTGGTCATGATTTCCGGCAAGGGTTTCCCCGTGGTTTGCTTGATGTCATATACCTTGACACATTTGAACCCGACAAGAATTGTCGTTTCATCATCCTGTTCTTCCATCCTGTTTGTCACGGGGTTTACCCTGTTGACCTTGATGGCCTTTTTGATGATGGTCGGGGCCAGTATCCAGATCGGATAATACTTTTGGTCGGGGGCCACGGAGCGTTCATACTTTTCCCACTGTTTGGCTCCCATGACTGACGTGCCGCCTGATAACCAGATCAGGATTCGGTTACTGAAACTGTAGTGATGGAAGATAGACGTTGCATCAAGCCATGCCCGGTAATCTGCGTCCGTCATGGTCTTGACAGTTTCCAGCATGTCTTTTATCTTTGCCAGATTTCTTTCCGCACCATCAGTATTTTTCATTTGTCCTTACCTCTGTTTTATATATCGGCTTTTATTTAAAAAACTTTAGCGAATTTTTTATTCGTGCAAAAAAAGCATGGGTTCGAATCTGCCTTGCTTGCAGATATTCTAATGAATATACTCTTGCTTCAAGGTAGTCTATATACCTGTCTTTACAATGGGAGCATTTAGAAGAAAAGGTTTCACCTTTTGGTAAAACCTTTTCAATAAACTCTTTCTTGTATCCGTATTTATCCGGGTGATTATCCATTTTGTTTCTCCTCAATAATCTTTTATTATTCCCTCAATCTCTTTTTTCCATTCATCTTCAAGAAAGACACGCCGAGTGTCATAACATTCTTGTAATGTTTCTTTGAGAGCTTTGGCGGTTTCTTTGAACCATTCTTCATCTATACCACCATACTTAAAAGAAATGGTTACTTCTTCATATTCTGGGAATATGCCGACACTCATATCGCCCCTATCATCTATGAATAGTTTTATTTGTTGTGGTTCTTTTTTTCCTTTCATTTTAAGTTCTCCACTTTTTTCATGGCCACGAGGTATTTAGCGTATAAATTCCCTTTGGCCACGAGTGCAAAGGGCCGACCACTTGGCATGGTACAATATTCCAGATATTGTTTAATCACCTTATCCGCAGCCGTTAAAGCTTCACGGAGGGCGGTGATTTCTGCTTCGGCTGTCATCGTCTTTGGCTTATATGCAGTGCAATTACAGCCATTGGCCAACCTGGTTAAACAATGCTTTACGGAATTATCACAACTATCACATACGTTCATATTGGTTCCTTTTGTGATATTCGTTTAATATTTTTAGCTTCAACTTTTGTTATCCAACGATAACTGATTTTGTCTATCAGAATATATCCATAAGATATTACTGATTCTGATAATCCTGTTGTCACTTTTTGATAATCAAGATACCTTGAATTATTACATTCTGGGTGTAATTCTGAATCATGTTTTGTAAATTGTCTTTTCTCGATTACCATATTACCTTTTTTTGGCAATACAGAAGCGATTTTCTTTTGCTTGGTATACTCTTTTTCCTTTTGCTCTTTTTGATATTCTTTATATCTCCAAAGAACATCGCTTTTCTCGTTATTTGAAAGGGTGTGAAATCGACGACCTGATTGACGTGCATACCACAATTCAAATTCAGTGGGTTTTCGATCATATTCCCAATCATATCCCTCGTCGTTATTCATCGGTTATCCTTCTTTAATCAAATCACATGGTTTAAAATATCTGATAAAACCAAATTTATCATTCTTGTTGATAGTGTGTTCACACTTCACAACCGAGTATGTATTATTGTTTTCAGCTTCATGTGCCCTTAGTAGTCGCAATGCTTTTGCATAACCGTAATCAGGGCTATCCTTCAATCGGTAATGTTCACCAATTATTATATCTTGCGGTCGCATCAGTCATCCCTCCTTTGTCTGCACAGGGAGCGACACTCCCTCACTTCTTAACACATTTATTACAGTATCTCTCTTATCCTTTTAGCAATTTGTTCAGTTGTGTCAAGCATATTAAACCATATATTTTTACCGCCGGTATAATCTGTAAAACCCTTGACGGTTCTGTAGTATCCGGTTGTGTCACATGTTGTGCCACATGTTCCGTCAGTGTTGAAATGCAGATAAAACATTCTGCCATTCTTTTCACCGAAGAAAGACACATCACCACTACACGCAATACCTGCTTTATTGTAGTAGTATCTATAATTATCAAGCCCCAATAGCTTGACTAATTCATTACAAAAACCCTGCCCAGCACGGGCGAATTGCTTTTTATATGCTTCATCATATCTGAAAGAGTACATACCATTTTTTTCAATAAAGTTTTTGAGTGCGTTCATTTTGTTTTATCCTTTGATTTATATATCGGCATGAATTAAAATAACTTTAGTTTTTTTCTTTATGTTTTATCTTTCTTGAATAAGTCTTTTTTGACTTAATTGTTTTCGGTGCGGGCGTGTTCAATCGTAACCCGCACGTTTGTTGGATTGTCTTATGTTTCTTTTTAGTAGTCATAATACATTTGAAACTCACGCAGACTTTTTATTCTGGGTCTGCTTTTTTTGTTTTTGCATTTAGGCCGCTGGACCATTGCACCACAATGAGAGCAAGGTTTATTTGGGACAACTGGGCTGTGTCCACAATTTGAACACCACGGTGTTGAGCTTCCGTCAGTGCAAAGTACAGCAGTCTGTGATTGTTTTTTGATCGTCATATCTCTCTCCAGAATCTTAATTCTTTTTATTGTTATGATATACATTCAACATGGCCACACCTACAACAATTATTGTAGATACACCAGCAGTAATAAAGTACCATTTGAGTGCAATTATTATTTCATTCATCACGCATACCCCGATTTAATAATTCATTCACTTTTATTGTTCTGTTATTCTTTTTGTAGCACATAAGACATTCTGCGCACGACCGTTGACAATTTATTTTTGTTGCGCAGAAGTTTTTGTCTGTGTATACAGTAAAAACTTTATTAAATCCTATCGGAATATCATATAAAGGTGCATTGATTGTAGGATTACTGTATATATGAATAAGATTTTTCAGCCTGATTATTCCACCTTTACGAATAATATCCAGTCTTTTTGTGAATAAAGTAAAGGTAATATTCGGATTATGTTCAGCTATAACAACATAATTTTCATAATGACGGCGGTTCCCTAATTCACCATGCGCATTAAATCTGAAAGAGTTATATTCATTTTTAACTCTCGGCACACGGTATTTTGACAAATCAATTGACGTTAAAATATCGTAATTCATTGCCCATGATTTATGCGCGTTTTTGTAGAATTTCTCAAAACGGAATGAATAACATTTAGTACAGATAATATTATTATCTTTACTGTTATGCATGGCTACACAAAAAGGATTTGCCGATGGTGATACACTTAAGCTGCACATCCCCTTCATTTTTCCCGACATTTTATCTGTAATACTTAAAACATCGGAGGGAGTTATTTTAAATTTGACTGACATTTTGTATCACCTTTATTATTTATATCGGCATGATTATACAAAACTTGAGTGAATTATTTATCTATTCAAAATATTGTGCAATTTCAACTGGTAGATTATTGATTATATAATCGTGCCGCAATTTCCAATAATCATATTCATTAACATCATTGGTTATATCTGTGTCACCTTCGGAGCAAATAATTTTATTATCTATGAATTTATAACCATAGTTTAATTGTCGGCAATCTCTCATTTCTGGAAGGTTATGCATTAACCAGACTTTACAAACTATCTCTTTTTCTTTTATAGCTTGTTTAAAAGTCATCTTATTCATATATATAAAATTATTCATGGTATCTCCTTGTTAAAGACTGCCTATTAAAAATATAACAGGCAGTCTTTTTGTTACTTAACTTTGGCGATCAGACCGTTTTTCATGGTGACTTCTGCGAACCATTTACGGTGTGGACCTGCGTCAGCTACACAGAAAGTACCATCGGATCGATACTCCGTCCCGAACATGCTGGTTTCGTTGTATCGCAATGGTTGACCAATATTTTCTTTCAGCTCTTTTTTGGTCTTGTAATGAGCTTGTATCATATACCTTTTTCCTTAAAGTTATATTATAAAATTATTACGATTATGGAGCACTAATCGTAATAATTTTATTTACATGTTTTTTAATCTTGACAGACCATTATCTATAGCAGTAAAGCCAATTTGTTCACCTTTACTATTATATATTGGGCGTTCAATATTTATATGAATTGTAATGTCTTTACAATAATCTTGCAATGTTTTTATCAAATCTGACCGTCCATTTAATTGACTAAATGAACAATTATTTTTATCATAATCTGGTATTTTTATATGAATATTTAGATATTGCATTTAATTTTAAACTCCGCAAACAGTTTTTTGTCTTCAGATTGAAAGATATACGTTTTAGGATTTTTGTCTGTATCTGAAAACGTGCCACGAATAGACGCGAAGTCAGACAGTCTTTTGAAATTCCAATATTCAGGTGACGCACTCTCCATAATAATTCTGGTGTCATCCAATATCATAAATGGAATAGATCTCGTTGAATATCCCATAGTTTTATCCTTTACTTTTCAGGTGATAATATCCGTAATACCTCAGCGGTTATTTTTGGTATCATGACATTATTTATATGCTGATTCCAACCTGACATATTCCCATGATCGACCGGGCTTGTTGTTATATGACAATTAGGTTTACTTCTATGGCAAAATTCAGCCATATTTTTTAGCAAATAGAATTGTTTAAACAATTCTGATAATTGCCAGCCTTCCTTTTCTGTAAAGGTGACTTTTTCAAGACGTGGAGAGTCATATATATTATGAATATAATATGACTCTTTTCTCTCACCTTTTTCATAATACACTTGCTCACCTAAAAAACCGGGGATATGTTCATGGCTGCCTTTTGATTGAACATAACCAAAACCCCAGTACCATCCGCAATCCCATGATGGTGCAAGCAGATCGTAATGTGTGCCATCTGTCCCGGACCCCAGTAAATACTTTTTACCCGTTACTATTTTGTTTAATGTTTGTTTCTTGTCATGTATTACAACATTATTTTCTGAAACATGAATGCCATAATGCACAGCATCATGATGTTCAATAGAATCTTTTGGAAAAATTGACGGTGATACAAAGTATCTGCCATCAATTAACTCAACGGGTGAATTTGACGGAATAGTTATGCTACAAGGGATTGCAGATTGCAATCTCACCCATTCAAAATTATTTCGTGTTACTTGTTTCATGGTTTTATCCTTTACATTATACCCAGAATTATAAGCCATGACGGATAACCGTGCTGACACGTTCCGTCCGGTTCAATCCGGCAACCATCCGGGGCTTTTGATACACCGTCAAAAGTATATTTTTCCAGTGTCTTCATTGACGGAATTTTGACCTTTATGGCAGACGGATATTTAGCTTTATATCCATCAAAATTTGCATCAGGTTTTAATGTGCGCAATCCGCGCTCTTTTGAATAAACCGCTTGTTGTGCCATGTTATTTACCTTTACTTAATCTTTTAATATTTGTATCTGGCATTATTAAACCAATGTCAAATTTACCATAATATGGTAATTGTAATATGCTAAAAATTTGTTTTGTTTCTTGTTTCATTTTATCACTAAAATGAGAAAAATCAAAAGTATCTAACATATATGGGTCATCTAATATCCGTTGTTTAAAAAAAGGTTTATTTTTATCTGAATGGAGATAAAAAGAATAACCACCATTCCCAGACATAAAATATAATTTATATCGTCGGCAATATGGCCGAATTATGTTCTTTTGTATCTCTTCTAATAGGCTTGTTAATTTTTCATTATATTCTCTTTCAAGAATATCCAGTTTGTCTGTAATAATATTTATATCCATAGTGTTTGCCTTATATTATAATATACAAATTAATTTAATTAACTCTATCCAACAGTAGATTGACCACAGGGCACCCCTCGTCATTATCCACATACGCTGAATAGAGTTAATTAAATCAATTTTATTATAATTGATAATAATATTCAAAAAAAGATAGGGGGGTAGGTGCGATCAAGTTAACATGGTGCACCCTACCCAGCGTTCAACACAGTGGATAGTATACTTTGTGCAACCATTCTCCGTGACCGTATTATCCCCGGCGGCGGCAGTTAGCCGCAATAGCAGTTAGCTATATATCGCCGGGGTGGGGTCTATTAAATTAACTTGCGCACCCCACCCCCCGTATAATAACTACCGGATATAATCGATAAAACCTTCGAGAATCGGGTCAATGATATGCTGGCCGCATATTTTCAGCTCGGCAATATTGTCAATGGAAATATCATTTTCATTGACATTGACCCCGATTTCCTTCATGATTTTACCTCGGCCATATCCCTCAGTGGCCGATTTGTACGCGCTCGGTGTTACGAACGCTTTGACTGATTCAATGCTGTCTCCGATAATTCGCCCGTTCGGGTCAACATACACCGATTTTACGGTGTTATGGCTGTCATTATCCCAGACAAGACGCAAGTACTTTTTATCAGGATTTGACCGCAAGTGCTCGAAAAAGTCAAGTTTTTCATGTTCATAAAAACTTTCCCTTTTTGACTTGAATTCAATCCCCGCTTCACTTGCTCCTGTTGACGTGTTTACCACTTCCAAAAATGTCTTTTTGGTTAATTGCACATTATACCGGGTAATTTTTTTGTATCCGGACTTTTTGCAATTTGCGGTAAACTGGGAATTAGTGACAGTAATAAGCCCGATAAACTGACCTGTGATATTATCAGGCAAAGTCACCTTTAAAGTCTCGAACTGTTTATTATCCATAAACACCCCTTAAAAATTTTTAGAAAATTGATAATCAATAAATTACTAATATTATAATCTTATTAGCTTTTTACTTTTTTCACTATTGTTAATCGGCTATAGTGCCTAATTACCAATTTTCCTTTTTTCTCTTGCTCTCTTCTATACTACTATTGTCGGCTTAATTCTTAAAAACTTTAGTACTTTTTTTTGCTCCCTGTTTTTTTTGTTTTTGTTTCTCTTTTTTTCTTTTCTCTTATACTACTATTATCGGCAGTATGGTCTAAAACTTTAGTAAATTTTTTGGCAGTAAAAATTTTTTGCTATTATACAATTTTATATTTATGTATATAAAAATTAGTGTCAGACATAACAGGCCAAAACAGAATATTAGAATATTCTAAAATAGGCCCCTACTGGTGTAGGGAGACGGGTAGGCCACCAGACGGTGGGCAACCCAAGGTACGTCCACAAATTATTTTTTTCCCAAAGATAAAATTATTAATTATACCATAGATTAATTTCTTAGCCAAATTATTAATTATACCATAGGCCAAGAAATTGGCCAGCATTATAGATCATATTATAGATTAATCTCTTGGCTAATAACTATAAACTCCTATTATTCCTCCCTATAGCCATTATAAGAGCCACATGCGGGGTTTATATTTACATCTGTACTCTTTTATCATTTATATGATTAAAGTCTCTGTGGGGCTTTATGTGTGCGTCTGAAAGGGGTTTATTATGTATCTGGTTTTTTACTACATAAAAAATAAAATTATTGACAGAATAATTATTAATTATTAATATTGTTATAAATAAAGTAATAGGAGGTTTATTATGAGTAAAAGTAATGAACTACAAAAGAAATGGAAAATTTGGAATTCACAAAAACCAGATGAAAAAGAAACCACTATTGATCTGGGTGGTAACTGGCAAATAAAAATAGATTTTTTTAAAGAAACTTTTTCACTTAGATATTATCATCCCTCTAATCTTAACTATCCTCATGCTGATATAACCTGTCCTTTATCTGTTTTAGAAAGCATGCATAAATGTTTACAAGATTTTTATAAATAAGGAAATGTATTATATGAATATTGTTTGTACACGTACATTTGAGTCTATTAATAAGTATAATCGTACTTATTGTTGGAATTATTGTAAAGAAAGAGTGTGGATTGACTATACTATAATCCCAATTATTAAAGTTTTAAATGATAAAGGATATATAACTACATCATGTTGCTCAGGACATTTAGATGAAATAGGTTCTATTCATATTGGTTTTGAAAAAAATGTTGTTCTTCCTTATCTACCTAAAAAATTTACTTTTAATGAACATCTACATATTAATGTACTTGCACGCCCTTCCACTTATTTTACAAGAAAAATGTATTCTGTGCTTAATTGTTCTATACTTGATGTTTTTAGAATAATACAAAAAAGCTTGGATATTTATTTTATTAATAAACAACTTTATAAATGGGCTTGTTCTCTTCCTGACTTAAAACCAGAAACTAAACCTTGTTCTGATTATGATAAATATGGCCCACTTGGTATAAAAAAGGAGGATCTTATATGAATATTACCATAACAGGTGAAGATATTGTAATGTGTATTTTCTTAATAGGAATATTTACAGTAAGTGTTGTAGCAATTTGTAAGATAATTAAATAATTAAAACATTATAAAAAATAAAATTAATACGATTTCGGAGCCATAATCGTTCTGATCTACCTTAAAAATAAGGAGGCTTAAATGGAGTGTAATGACGCAGAGAAAATAATTGTTGCTTATCATGAGGCTGGGCATGCTATTGTTTCATACTTATTTGATAGAATAGTAAGTGATGTTGGTCTTGTTTATAGTTCTGAAATAAAAAATTATTTTCTAGGTGGTTGTTGTCATGTTATAGGATTTCCATCTAAAATAAAAGATCAAAAAGAATTTATTCGACAAAGATGCTTGATAGCATTATCGGGGACTATAACAGAAGAATTGTGGGCACATAAATATAATGGAAAAGAACAAATAAATAAACTATGCGAAAAAATTAAAAATTCTAACATTAAAGATCATGATATGAATATTGCAGGTGAATGTTTTGACGAAATCTCTGACGCAGAGAAGGTAAAAATAATAAAAGAATTTACAAAAGAAGCTTATAATTTAATTGAATCAAGTTGGGAAACCATAGAGGTTCTTGCCCGTTATATATTAAAATATAAAAAGATAAATCATGTTGAAATATTCAATATTATACATTACTTAAATAAAGGAATTGACCCCAATATATACTTTAATTCATTTTTTAAAAAAATTACATTGTTTTTTAGACAACCTTTTTATGAAGGAGTATCTAGACATGTTTATGGGTTTAAATTGATGTGGTTATTTATAAAAATAGCATGTAGTGACGCTAAAATTGAATGTTTAGAAAAACTACAAAAATTTTTATATTATTAGAAAATAAAATTGACAATTATATAGATATATGCCATATTGGTATTAAAGGAGATACAGTATGATAGTTGATCGTGCACAATTTGATAAATTTGTTGAGATATTACCTGATCTAAAGAATGACGAATTATACTTTTTTTCGTTATCTGCAAGGAATAAATATTTGTCTGCGGAAGAAAGAAAAGAATTCGCTTTAGGAAGAACAGAGATGTTTAGTCGTGAAATTGCACGAGATAAAGAGGGTATATACTATATTATGAATAAACTTAAATCTTCTTTGCAATATCGTGTGACAGCTAATGGTAAACCTATTCCTGAAAGGGCTTTGGTTGTTTATGCAAATATAAATCCTTCTTCCACAATAAAGGCATATCAACTTTTTACACAAGAAATAGATAAACAAATCAATGAAGTTGTTCATACTTTTTTAAATACCAAAGAGCCTAATTTTGAGGGATTAAAAAGGATTAATAGAGAACTTATGAATTGTATACAAAAATCAAGATCAAGAAAATATTATATTGATATTGATATTGATTTTAGGGAGAAAGGAACTGCTGAATGCGTTATTGATCTTATGGGTTTTCTTTCAACAAATAAAAGTGTTTTTTATACTATAAAAACATATTCTGGGTATCATTTTTTAATCAGAAAAGATACTGTGCCTAATACACTATTTTCTAAAATAGAGGAGCACAGACTTAATTCGAATATTAAAGAAATAGAGTTTAATAAAAACGAAATGATTCCTGTTCCCGGAACACTTCAAGCAGGAAAATTAGTAAAATTTATAGAATAAGAGATTATACAAATGAGTAAGATAATAAAATTTTATCAATGTAATCCTTTGTGCAAAAACTATAATCAACCTTGTATAGATCAAGAGGATTTGTGTGTTTATGCTGTGAGATCTTGTTCCAAAAATTTTAATACTTGGGAATGCAGCCTTCCCTTATTAGGAGATTTTACGATTCAAAAACAATATTTTATATATAATAATAGTTATACTATTATAAATAATTCTATTGTTATTTTGTAATTATTTTGTGTATACAAAAAAGGAAAAAATATGAGTAAAATAATAAGAATAAATGATTGTAGTCCTTTATGTAAATATTATAGGAAAAATAGTATGAGTAATCGTGGTTTGGTAGCAATATGTTCAATAAATGCGTATCATTGTAGGTTACATACTTTAGAAGACTATATTAAAAATATAAATAACAATGGATTAATTGGTGGTTATTGGAAAACGGTAAACTTAAATTCAAACGAGTGGCATACTATATATAATTCTGATACATCAACAGGTACGTCTACGTGTACAAATACATACACATATACTACAGCTAACACCTATGGTTGGAGATAATATGAGTAAAATAATAAAAATAAATGAATGTAGCCCACTGTGTCGTCGTTATAATACTGGTGGTATGACAAATAGTGGTTATAATATAGGATGTTTTTCTGGGATATGCATATTACCAACTTTAGACCGATACTTATCTGGAGAAAAGGATGTAGTAATTAAAGATGTTATAGTAAATAATACAAATGAAGAGTTTGTACATTATATAAGTAGCACAACAAGAGTAAGAACCTGTTCAGGTCCAGTAATAGTAGACTTTCCCGAAACAATATATATTGATGCTGTATGTGGTACATATATTACTTAATAAGGAGATTAAATATGTTTAGTAATGGATTAGTAATTAAACTCTCAAAAAGAGAGGCGGCAAAGTTTATAATTAATTCAATTATAAATAAGCTTAAAAAAGATGGCTTTCTTGTATCAATAGATACGTTTGATTTAAAAGATGAATATTATAAAGAATTAGAAGAAATTATTTTTCCTATTGTAAAAAATAGTTGACATTTTGTATTTTTATTTGTATATTTCTTATGAGCATAATTTAGCTCTAATTGGTACTTAATAAAGGCCAATTAATATTTTACACTCAAAAGAGGTATTACTATGTATAGGTATAAGTATAACACTTACCCAAAAGATTATATGATTTCTTCTCCCCATTCCAAATATTTAACCAATATTTTATTAGATTCAGACTACTCAGATTTTGTCAGAGCCATAGATTCATTTTTTAATGATTTTGGATTCTCTGACATATCTAATATTGTAAAAAAAGACATGTATCCTGTGTCTGATGTTTATATTAGTGAGGATGGAACACTTAAAATTGAAATGGCGGTTACGGGACGTAAAAAAGAAGACATATCTATCTTTGTAGAAAATGGTGTTTTAGTAATTGAGGGTAAGGAATTATCTATGAAAAAAGATGAAATGAAAAAATGGAGAAGAATTGAAGGTAGAATGAGATTAAGTTCATTTAAAAAAACAATTCGTTTATCCAATAAGTCAGATTGTAATAAAGCAGAGGCAACTGTAGAAGATGGTCTACTAACTATAATAATTCCTCTTAAAGAACCTGATGAAAAGAAAACTAAAATGATATCAATTAAATAAAAAAAGGGAGGCTCCAAGCCTCCCTTTTTTTAGTAATGTTCTATATATGAACCATCTGGGTAGATAACATAAACATATTTTACTTGTTTACCTGCATATCTAATTGTAGCCCATGTGCCCGATCTTAATTCTTCTGTATATTGTTCTGGTGTAGCAAATAAAACATCAGTTGCATTAACAATATTATGGTTTCTTATTAAATATTCTTTTTTAGGTAATATCCGCACAGCATTTTCACAAAATGCTCGTTTTTGTGGACGTAATGGCGGGTGTACAATTATAGGAATATTTTTATTCATTACAATCATATGAGCATCTTTGTCACTTCCTATACAGTCTCCATGATGAAATTCATTTACAATATTATTGGAACATATTTTATCAAAAAGAATAGTAAATGTTTCTTTTTGTTTTTGTGTCATTCCTCTTTGTGTACCTGTAAATCCAATTTTCATTTAATTAATAAAACTCCGGGCCGAAGCCTTTTTGCCTCTTTTAATTAAATCTCCAAAATACAATCTTCCAATAGGAGATAAATGAACACCATCTGATGATTCATTAGCTTTCATAAATATGTGCCACGCTGCAACAAAATGTTTTATAAGTGGTATCATAACAGCGTTATTATCTTTTATCATCCAATCTATTAGGCACATATCATATTCTATAAAATTTTTGATTAAGTAATCAACTATTGTCATAGGTATACCATATATAATAATTCTGGCATTGGGGGATAATGAACGTGCTTTATTTAAGGCTAATTTGCACTGTTCTTTAACACAATTGATTTCATTATGAATCAAAAGCCCATTACCGTCTGGTGTTCCAATAACAATATTTTTTGGAATAAAATTATATTGCTTCATTAATGGTTCCATATCATTCATAAGTTGAACCATATGGCAAGCTCTCATTCCACCCAAAGCCCAATTTAATCTTGGGTCTATAATAGTATCCACATCATTTATTGATTGAGCAAGTATAGAATCACCTATCCCTATAGTCCTGTCTGTATCATATTTCATACTTGAAGTAGCATATTTAATAAAATTAAATTTACATTTTTCTAAATGTGCAGAGTAACTGGGATGTGGGGCATAATCTTCTTGTGTTGGTTCTTTAAATTTTTTATCCATTAAGATCATTGCTGATCTAATATCATCTTTGTTTTTGTTATATTCTTTGCATTCTATTGCAGTTTGTATTTCTGCTATAATACGTTTACCTAGATTCATTTAATTCTCCTTTTAATGGGCACCAGACAGGAAAATTGCCTTTAATATATTTTATTATTTTTCCTGTTTTATATTTTGGATGGGTGCATACAAATACTTCCAACCACCCATCTATTTTTTTATATAAACAAAAATTGTTACAAGCTTCCATACATCCTCCTAAATATTTAATATAAAAAACTCCCACAAAATATTTTGTGGGAGTTTTTGTTACAAGCTTTTTTGCCTATCAATAGGAGTATTAACCTCTATTTCAACAGGTTGCTGTGAGACTTGCGCATAATAAGCATATGCCCTTCTTCTCTCCTCTTCTCTTTGTGCTGTATTATTAGCCATACCTATTACGAGTATAGTAATATCTATAGGAGTATCTTTAGGTGTTAAAAATGCTCTTACTGCAACAAAAGCTCTCCCCATTATACCAAGTTTATTGGGGATAATTTGAACTACTTTGCCGTTTTTGCATATCTCAGTAACTGTACTATTTATTTTCATAGTCTTTGAAATAGATTCAAATATTACAGGTAAAGGATTAAGAACAGTTGATTTAACTTTTTCTGTCTTAGCTGTATTTAAAGCAATTTGTATAATTTTATTTGTATCTGTTTCGTATGGATCTTGCAGACTTTCTTTATAATCTACATACCACCTGTTTTCAAATTTAACAAGTAGATTATTATTTTCTACATTGTATTTTGTGTTTTCACGAATAACTAAAACATTGAACACTACTAACAACAATAAAATAACAAATTGACCAACAGCTATGTTCACCCATAAATTTTTTTTAGACAAAAAATTAGCTATTTGTTTCATACGTTTTTTGTTTGATTTGTTCTTAGTATTTTTTTGTTTTAAAATTACCATTAATTAACCTCCTTTGGTATCTCACTAAAGGTACTTAAATTTGTAGAAATAGTCAACTTTTTATTTCTTTTTTAGGTGTATTTTATATACACTTTTTTTAAAATTTTTATAAAATTTATTATGGTTATTTATTTCATTTAGTTCAGTTTTTACATATGAAATAAATTTATCTGGAATTTTATTTTTGATAGCTGCTGTATAAGGACGTGCTAATAATCTTATAATTAAAAACAACGAAAAAACTATATATACAATTTGTATTTTTCTTTTTGTATTCATATTTTTATATAAATTAAATTTTTGCTATTATATAATATATAATATATAGCCACCCCAATAAGCCATGAACAATAGCCCATAGTATAGAGTGATTTTTAGTCCATGAAATACATATAGCCAATATTGCTCCTAAGCTCATGCCAATTATCCCCTTTAACATTTCTTTCTACCTATTTCATCAAAGTTATCACATTCTTTTACTTTAGTTACATCTATTTGACTTTTCTTCGAACAAAAAATAGACTCGTCATCATCACTTTGATAATCAACTTCTACTAAATGGCTACAATAAAAACAAATACTAGTATTATCTTTTATGTTGCTCATGTGTATTTTGTATACTCCAATCTTTTAATTCTTGTAACACTTTTAACATTTCATTTAATCCAGATGCTGAAATATTCATACCTGTGCGTTCACGAAAAAATTCTAATTCATTTTCTAGATATGTAAATAAATATGATTGTAATTGTATTAACTTGCGCACAACATCTTCCAAATTAAGATTACTTTCAGGAAAAGAGACATAGCCCACTATTCTAGGTTCTATTTCATTATTATTCATTGTCTTTTATCGCTTTAGCCAAATATTCAATAAATTGTTGTATGGCTTTTTCTCCTCTGTATAATAAATTGTGAAGATTATCATATTGTTCCATTAAATCAATTGGTACTGTTCCATTTTTAAATTCCTCATGCATTATCTTTCCAAGACTACGTGCTATACGAGATATGTCTGTTTTTCTTTCTTCTACTTCACGAAGACTGTCACCATTTTTTGTTAAAAATAAATAACGATTTTGCATATTAGACCTCTCTTGAAAAGATATTTTTCTAAATAATAATTTAGAATGAATCCATTTTAGGGTCTAATTTTCTTTTATTGCATTAGCGGGACAATCAGAAATTTCTAAACATATACCACAATCTATACATAAAGAATCATCTATATAATACCCGCTATATCCTCCTTGGCTAATATTTTTTACTTTTATAGCTTCATTTGGGCATACTTCAGAGCACATTCCACAAGACATACAGTTTTCTGTAATTATCATATTATTCTTCTGAATTTTTTGTATATTCTATTAATTCAATTATGGCTTCACGAATACTATCTTTCCATTCATCCTCTTCTACAAAGAATGTAATATCCATGCTATAAATATCTTTATCAGGGCAAATATTGTTAACTGAAATTTTTGGGACAGCCCAATGTCCGTTATCATCATATACAATAGATGGATCATACCCTAAATGAGATAAGGATTCGAGGCACAAATCTACATCTATGTTTTTTCTATTTTTATAAATGATACTAAAAATAGTACCTCCAATTTTATCTATTTTTTTAGAGTATTCTTTATCTTTTAATTCATTTGAGCCAAGTTTATCAAAAAGTTTATTTCTTTCTTTTATCAATTTATTAAGTTGTTCTTTTAGCTCCATTTTAATTCCCCAATAATTAATTTTTATTTTCTCTTTTTTATAAAAGAAGATTCACGTCTTTTTTTAAGTTCTTTACTTATATGTTTTCTTTTGCATCGTTCACAAGTAACTTTTTCTAAATTAGATGAAAATTCACCATACCCAGAAAACCCGCACTGAGCTAGTAAATGCCCTTCTTTTTTAAGATGTACTTTCACATTTTTCTCCTTATTAATTCATCTACTTTTTTATTCTTTTCTCTCCAAGGATTAACCCATATTTCTCCTCCAGCCATTATAGGTCTAACTGATTTTTCCCATAAAACAGCATAGCATAATTCTTGTATATCTTTTGGGTGCCAATCTAAAATAAGGCTATCTGCTATTCTTACAGTCCCAAGATATTTTCCATTATGCTCTACTTTTATTCGCATATAGAACCTATTATTCTGTTGTACTCTTTCCAGAAGAAATACTTTCCCATATTTTGCGTCTTTCTTTTTTTGTTAGATAAGATGCATATGCCTTTTGTTCACGACCAAGTTTTAAATTTAGAGCTTTAGCATCCACAGTCTCTTGAAGATCAATTTCTTTTTGGAAAATTATTTTTATTTTCTTAATAAAGTTAGATCTTTTTTCAATAGCATTGTCAAATGCTATTTGCTCGCCATGTTCTTCATTATATACATCTCCAGCAGGAATATTAAGCTTTGCTTTTCCATTGAAAACTTTATCAAAGTCATAATCAAACAAAAAACACCGAATAATCCTATTATTATAATGTTTAAATTTAACATTATATTCCCGTCCGTTTATAGTGTATTTAAATCCATTCATATGTAAGTCCTCCTTATGCTGTTAATATAAGGATAGTATACAATTAGTAATTTTATTGTCAACCAATTTTTAATATTTTTACTAAAAAAAAGCCGTCCCATTTTTAGGTGGGTCGGCTTTTAAAATTGTAACACATGGGAGAAATTATTTTTTTTCTTTTGAATATAATTTAAAATCGTTGTTTTCCTCTATAATTTTCTTAGAAATTGTCCTTTTGTTGTTTTTTATACATATTTCATACTTTGTCCCACAACAAGAACATCTGTACAAATCTATATTTTTATCTATATTTTTTATCGTTAAAAAAAGTATAGTTTGACACATCGGGCAAACTATTGGTTCTGGTTTTACTTTTTTATTTGTTTTGGTTACTTTTTTTGAAGATTTTTTTTCTTTAATTGTTTTCATTTAATAACTTTTTTAAATTTTTAATAGTATTTTCTGTTGATATATGCAATATACCTATACCTCCAGCTTTTTCCCAGCTTTTTATATTCTTTTCCATATCATCAATTAATATTTTATTTGGTCCAGCATATTTTTCTTTTTTAGTAGAAAAAATAATAGGCACATTTCCAATTTCTTTTTTAAACCAATTTTTTTTATCTTCTTTACAATTCGGAACTGGTGCAGGGGTAGTTAATATTGTTGGATTATAGGTTTTTATAAAATTCCATAACTTTTTTCCATCAGGCATCCAATCCATATTAAGCCAAAAATGATCTGTTTTGCTTCTGATTAAATTCCAAAGAGCTTCCTCTGTATGGGTTTTTTCAAATTCTTTTGGGGAACCTTTTCCAAATTTTTCAAATTCTTTAATAAAATCTGTAATACAATTATCAGCATCACTGTAGATTTCAAATTTTTGGTTAGATGCATACTTTTTAATAAGTTCATCTATTGATTCTACATTAGTATATTCATTATCACTATCAAATGTGTTTTTATATTCTTGTAACCAATTTAAAGCATCTTCTCTTGTGGTAATTTCATTTGATTTTTGAGCTTCCCACGCCGCCAACAATATATCCTTAATATAAGGGCCACCTTTATCTCCATAAATATCTTTAAATGTTTCTATTACATCATTTCCATTTAAAAATGCTAATTTTTGTCTTAAAAAGTCATTGGCGGTTACAAGTGCTTCTTCATAAGTACTTATTGCACCCTGTAACTGTTTTTGACGAACAAATTCTAAGACATCTCTGAAAATTTCTCCGGGCTTAATACTAGGAAAATTTTCTATAATATCTCGTCCTTGTAACAATTGTGGGATTTTACCTTCATAAACCCCCTCTTCTTTTGCTAAATCAAACATTTTTTTATTTTTTATTTCTCTGTTTGGTTGAGCAACTCCAGTACCTCTCCCCATTGAATCTGATCGTACTATAAACTCTAATTGTTTTATTGTTGCTGGGAATAAATGTTCCGCTATTTGTCGTATATTACTATTTTTTGATTTTTCATTAAAATTAAGATGCACCATATGATGAGAGACTAGTGGAACAACTTGTTGTATAATAGATTGCTTAATACCTATTCTCTCCATAAATTGTTTAGATAATTTGCCGCTTTCTATATCATGCCCTTTTGATGTTATTCTTTCTCCTGTTGGAGTCATTTCTGTTTTTGTGGTTGTTGCTTTTCCTAAATCATGAGTGAGAGCAGCAATCATAAGAACAGCACGATCTTCTCCTTGTATTTGGTTCTCATCAGCCATTTTAGCCGCTGCTTGTAATGTAAGACTTATGTGAGCACCACACGATCCCTCAGGGTGCCACTCAGGATCTTGCGGCACATCCATAATATTTTTAAGTTCAGGATAATTATCAATCCATTGTGTATCTGCTAAATATTGTAATACTTTTTCTGGATATTTACCTTTAGTAAATAATTTCATCCATTCTTCTGTTACTCTTTCTATAACTAAAGGCTGATCTTTTAAAGAAGCTGCTAATTTTGCTGTCTCAGGTTCAATTTGCATACCAAATCTTGCAGCAAATTGCATACCACGCAATACCCTCAATGGGTCCTCGGCAAATGATGGGCTAGTTGCCCTTAAAATTTTATTTTCTAGATCTTGTACTCCACCAAAGAAATCATATATTTCTTTGGTTAGAGGATTATAAGCCATGCTATTAATAGTAAAATCTCTTCTAAAAGCTGCTTCTTTAGGAGACATATTTTCATCAATAGTAGTTACAAAACCTCTCCCCCGTGTAGCAGTATCACCACTGGGCATTTTAGAATCTCTTCTTGGTAAAGAAAAATCAAAATCATTTCCAGCACTATCTTTAAATTTTATAATACCAAAAGCTGCCCCAACAAGATCAGCTCTTCCAAATTTAGTTAATATTTTATGCAAATTTTCATAGTTTGTTCCATATACTTCAATATCTATATCTTTGGATTGAATTCCTAATATTGAATCACGAACGGCTCCACCAACAATTAGTCCAGTAAATCCATTTTCTTGAAAATTATTTAATATTTGTATAAGAATTGGGGGAATCGGGATATTTAATTCGGTTTTATAGACATAAGTATCATCGGCAAAACGATGATACCAAACCAATTCATCTATATTATTAAGTTTATTAAAGTTCATTGTTTTTTATTACATAGTAAAAATTTGTGAATATCAAAATCATTATCTGCAAGTATATTATAAAAACCTAAGGCAAAATTGTCAATAATTTTTTCTGGATCATCTTTTTTAAAATCAATCGTTAATTCTTTTTCTATACAGTGGGACAGTTCATGAAATAAAGTGTGTATTATACTTTGTAATGGATAATCTTTTCCACTATATATTCTTATTTCATTTGTACTAAAATTAACTGTCCCAAAAATAGCCTGAGTATCTACAGCTCTATTTTTTATGGAATTTTTATTATTAGCAGGATCAACATCTTCTAATTTCTTTATATATTTAATTGTATATGTCTTTGAAAAAACATTTATTTTTTTTGGTAAGGAAGACTTTGGACTCGTGCTCATGTGCGTCTCCTTTTATGTTATCCGACTAAAATCTCCTGCTTCCATTTGTTTAATGTATCTTGATCTGTATTTGATAGTTCATCTAATAAATTATTGTCTACATCATGATACATCTCATTTATATAATCCATCATATCACCCGTTTGATGTGTAGAATTTAATGCCAGATGAATAGCAGTAATTTTTTCTTTAAATGGGAATCTTTTGGATTTTTTTAAATTTTTGTATAAATCTTCAATATTTCTTCTTGTTTCTACTATCCCCTCTTCTTTCCATTTATTAAACCATAAGGGAAACAATACTTTAGCCATAAAATTTATACACATATTTTTAAAATTACTATTATTTGATATATTAAACTCCATAGATTCATCTAAATATTCTTGATAAAACCTAAGTCGATCTTCTTCATTTGATAAATCTATATTTTGGAGATAATTAATAGTTTCTTCTTGTTTTTGTATTGATTCTTCATCCTCTCTTTCTTTATAGTATTCCAAGTCTTCAATATTATTATTAATAATATCATCTAATATCAGTTTTAAATCTGATTGAAGATATTCTAAATTTGATTTAAAAAATTGATTTTCAAAATCTCTTCCTTTATCTGAAGAGTATTCTTTATATTGATATTTTATATTTTCTAATATTGTTTTTGGATCTTCAACCTCAAGCATATCACCATCAAATCTTTTTTCTGCCCATAACATAGGATTTAATATGGCATGTTTGTCAAGCCAATCACGAAAAACATACAATAATGAATCTATAATTTTATTTAAAACGGGAATAATTTGTTTATCTATCATATTCAACATGTTTTCTTTTCTTTGCGGCAACATGTTTCTATCTTGTTCAACAACAGATCTTTTATACTCCCACTCATACATTATTTGAAGATTTTCAGACAATTCTTCGGAGGGGTATATATTTATATCTGCTTTCTTAAAAAGCAGACTATCTATATCAAATATATCTATATAACAAAAAGAATCCTTAATCTTCATTTGAAATTATCTAAAAGAGCATATTGAATCTCTAATTCTCTTGGTCCTTCTTTCTTTGTAGTAATATCTAATTTTTCTATTCGTCCTGTTGAAATAAATTCTTTTATTTCTTCTTCAATTTGAGAGGTCATTCCTCTTATACTCATAATATTAGACAGTTCAGTTATTGGTATTTCCAATTCCTCTACATTTTTAGCAATTTGTAGATAATCTGCTGAATCCCATATACTATTTTGAAGACGAGCGAGCCTACGCAGGATATTTGCTGTATTTGAATTAATTTCAATATCCGCTTTTTTTACTAGATCATCAATAGTTGTTATATTTATAAAACTCATATCCAAATAATATTGACTTGTTTATGTTTTTTAAGCTTTAATATAATCAAAAAAATACCGTTATTTAATAAATAACGGTAAAAATTTTTTATATAAGGGGAAAAAGTTGATTTTTGTCTATTTTAATTTTAATATATAAACTTATTAAAATCTAAAGTTTATAAGTAAATCTGCACCCCCAGCGTATCCTACTTTATTTAATCCATAATAACAGGACATAGCACCCCCAAGTCCTACAGACCCAAACCATCTAATGTATTGAACTTTACCACCCACAAGTACTTTCAATTTAGATGCATCATTATCATAATATACAATTGCACTTGGTCCAAACCCCAATTCATTTTTTGAAGGTGGGGGGCAATTAAAGTTTAGATCAAAGTATTTTTTGGTTTCAACACATTTTGTTTTTCCTGTAACTTCCAATTTTTTATTACTAATCATTTTAGCAGTTAAATCTACTTTATCACCACACTCATTTTTCTTTATATAAATTGTAGTATGCTCAGGGGGATTAGTTGCGGGAGTTATTTGTGTTGGTGAAATTTGTTTACAAGTATTAGTTCCTTTATAATAACAAACTAACCCTGTAATTGCATTAGAGCCAATAAAAATAAGTATAATAACAGTAATCCCGATTAACCATTTTTTCCATGTTTCCATACCAGAAACAGATGTTTTTACATTACTAAAAGATGCAGGCAATGTTGTAGTAAAAAATGTTTTTACCCAATTTAATGCAGACTGTAATTTAGTTGTATTAGTAGTATCACTCATAGTAAGCCTTCTTTATTTAGATTTTATTTTATTTATAATTTCCGCTGCTTTTGCTATAATAGTATTAGAATTTGCATCATCAGAAAGATCTGTTTCATTTGTTTTATTTTGTTGACGTATTTTATATAATACTGATATGGCAGTGAAAATTGTAATCATTAGATAAAAAAATTCAGCAGAAAAACCCTGAAGAGATTCTTTTATTAAATTCCCAGTAGCAGGATCATATATTTTTATTGGAGTTGACGCAATTTTACAAGCCGTATCAACAACATACACCATAAGCCCCATTGCAATTGCAGAAATAGTCATAGTAATAGATGGTTTTCCTGCTGAATCTGGAATTAAGAATTGCCTTAATATAAATTGAAAAATTGATTCCGAAGGAGAGGGGGGTACAAGTATGAAATCTTTTATTCTTTTAATAATTATCTTAATTGTGCTACTATTTTTATCTATAGTCATATCTGTCATATCATACCTCAAATTATATTTTATTTATCAATAAAACTCTATAACAATTATATTCTAAATAAAATTTAGTTCCATAATGCATATATTTTCCATCTCTAATCTTATACCCAGTAAGAGCATTACCATATGGGTCATGTACAATAAATTCTTTTAATCCAATTTTATTGTATCCGAGTAAACAATTCATATGTCCCCCCACGGTGCTTACTGATTTAAAATTTCCACCGATTACACCGGGAAGTTTGTGTTCTAATATATAATTACATATTTGATCATAACTTAAATTAGTATACACCTTAGCTTGAAAACCCAAAGGATTCATTAAATGATTAAAAGCAAAACATTCAATATCAAAGTAAATCCTACGTTTTTCAGAAGTTAATAAATTTCCTAAAGTAGAGGAATGTTCTTTTATATATTCAGTTGTTTCAGTTCCATTCATAAATTCATATATGTAATCTTCTAACTGCATGGAACTGGAGCATCCAATATCTGTTTTTGTTTTACCTATTAAAGATAAACAATAATTCATAGACATTGCATTTGATGTGTTAAAACAAGAAGTTAGCGGAACATTTTCATTATCTACTTGTGTTAAATACTTAACATCATCTATTTGATATTCTTGTTCTCCTGCTGTATCTAAACCTGAATTAACTACTTGATCCAGAGCATCCACTTGTTTTTTCCTTTTCTAATATATCTTTATTTAGTTCTATAACTTTCTGCTGTATGAAATTTTGTAAGTTTCCTGTATATTGTTTTTCCCCAATATGTCCTAAAGTTACTGTAGTGTCTATAAAAACTTCACCACCCATATCCCTCCATTTTTTACAGAATAGATGGTCTTCACTATAAAGTTCACCATCTACAATTCCTATATCAAAAACCATTTTTCCGATACCTTTTGGTCCTTTATAAAAAGGAGCGTCTTCATATAGTTTTTGTATGGTTTCTTTTGAAAGGCACATGAATGCAGCCCCAACACCTTTAACTGATACCTGCGTTTCTGTTCCCCTAAATTCTTTATCAAATCCAACATTGACAGCATACTCTTCTTCTTCTATTTTTTTTCTTCCTGCAGCAGCAATAAAAGGATGCCCAGAATTTAAAAGTTTCACAAAATCTTCAGGAATCCAAACCATATCATCGTCTATAAAAAATAGAAAATCTATTTGTTGATCATAAGCAAGCTTAAATAGTTCATTTCTTGCTAATTGGACAAGAGATTCACCACAAAGAAAACAATGATATACATCAATACCAATCTTTTTACAAAGATCAAGTGTACGAATAAGACTATCTACATATTTAACATGTAAATTCCAAGAATGAGATGGCGTTCCAATTAATACTTTCATTTAATTTAATATCCTTTTATTTAAGTTGTCTTTTACCACATTCGATAAGGCTCTTCTGATAGTGAATAATCAAATCTATATAATCTAAGTCTAGTTGGTGTATCACCATAACTTACAATATCGGTTGTATTTAATGAACTTATAATACATCTGCCACCATCTCTACCAGAGACAGAGTATGAATAACCTATAGAAGTCCAAGTATTGTTATTATTAAATCTAAATACGGCCAAATTAAGTGCACCATCAAAATCAAAAGATGTAACAATATCTGTCTTATTTAATGAAGTTAATGAAATAAAAGATGCGCCACTTAAAAATAAGCTAGATCCGAAAGATGTCCATGTGGCTCCATTAAATCTATATGTTTCTAAACTGTTAGAACTAGAATTTCCAATAACTACATCTGTAGAATTTAAAGCTAGTATTGCAGGTGTAGCAACAGTTCCTGGAATTATAAAAAGACTTCCAAGACTGCTCCAAGTAGCACCACTTATAGTATAGGATTGAAGAAATCGTGATGCACTTCCCATATCACTTACAGCACAAGCTATAGTTGAAGATGTTAATGATGTTATTCCCTGATCAGTAGCATCAAGTGATGATACACTACCAGTAGAAAGCTGTGACCATGCTCCTGAAGAATAATCAAATCTAAATGATTTTAATGATGTAGCATGATAGCTACACACTGCTGCTACGTCTGTTGCATTTAAAGAAGTTAGAGTTATAAAATTACCGGCAGAAAAAACATTAGCACTCGGTGAACCAATAGAACTCCATGAGTATCCATTGAAATAAAAAGTTCTTAATTTTACGTTATTTCCGTACTTACTCATACTAGCACAGTATCTTTCTCCTAGTGCAGTTACTGCCATATTAACATCACCGCTTGTTGTAGAACCACTTATAGGTATTTCTCTTGCAGATGTCCATCTTACATTTCTAACATTTAATGCCCCACCAGATGAAATATTTCCAACATTTAAAGAACCATTAATAGTAACACTTTGATTAGCAGAAACACTATCAAAAGTACCTACTATTAAAGCACTAGAAAGATCATTTGCTTCAGATCCTCTATCTTGATTATCAATAAATAATTTATTAGAATTACTATTATAAGCACCTGCATAATATCCTAAAGCAACACCGCTTTCACCTGTTGTATTCCAGTAGAAACTTTTTGCACCTATAGAAGTATTTTTATTTGCACTTATATTAGAAGCTAGTGCTAGATACCCTATTGCAGTTCCATAATTACCTAAAGTATTTTCTGCTAGAGCAGAAAATCCATTTGCAGTATTATAAGAACCAGAAGTATTTTGACCTAAAGACTGTTGACCAGTACCTGTATTAAAAATACCTTTAGTATTTGAATATAATGAAAGATACCCTATACCTGTATTGCCATATCCACTTATATTTGATATTAATACATTACTACCAACTGCTGTATTCTGTATGCCATTTGTATTAGAAGATAATGCTTTATATCCTATTGCAGTATTGTCAGTACCGCCAGAATAATTTTGTAATGATAAAGATCCTATATAAGTATTTGTGCTACTAACAGATCCTCTGTTAATATAAGAATCTGGATTTGCGGCAGCTCCTTCCATTAAAGGAAATAAATAAAATAAATCACTATTTCCTATAAGTATTTTCCAAAATTCAAGATATACATTATTTGCTACAAGTCTAAATTCTGTAACTCCCTCAGATACTCCCGTAGTTTTAAATAAAAGAGGCACGAAAAAATTAGGATCAGATGATGTTTTTGGAACGGTCATCGTGACAGACCCATCTAATGTTCCAGATCCGGGAGTAGTTTCGTAAGTTAATGTTAATGATTCATCTATTGTTGTCGGTCTAACAAATACCCACACATAATCATTTGTCTTTGTATATACATATGTTTTTGCATAAAGATTGGATAACATATATATATAAGATAGACCACCCATAGTTTCAACAGACCAATTACCATTTTGTGGCTGTGGTGTATTTGTACTAGTAAGGCAAAATGTTAATTTATTTAAAGAACCTGTATGTGACCCAGCATAGTTTCCTGTGCTTGTTGCATAACCAGTTAAATCTTGGGAAGTTATTTCTACTACTTCTTTAACGGCTTTAAGATATACTCTAGCATCAATAATATCATTAGAAGAAATAGTGTCTATCAAAGGATTTCTATAAATATAATATAATGGTAAAGTATCTGAACCAGTAATTAGTGGTGGGAGAGGTTGTGAGGAAACTATAGGGGTTCCTTGTAGATAAACTAAATCTGTATTGGTTGCTGCAATAACATCACATCTGTATCCACTCGCATAGTATGTACAATAAACATTTTCACCAACAATATCACCACCTACTATTGTAGTGACGGCACCTGTTGTGGGATTTACACTATAATCTATTCCTTCAACGTATAACTCACCTGTGGAAGAATATACTTGAAGAGATACACCACCTGAACTAGTTAATGGGTATACACTTAAATAAAAAGTTACTGGTTGCGTTGCAGCAACTGTACGTTTTTCTGAACTAATTAAAGTATTTACACTAGATGGTATATTAAAC
>Ga0172380_10001858_pt1 | contig 35395 bp, 28 predicted proteins | sample Leawe162metaG_FD_119747 | JGI IMG/M metagenome (GOLD analysis project Ga0172380, IMG submission 119747) | Leachate microbial communities from a municipal landfill in Southern Ontario, Canada - Leachate well 162 metaG | ecosystem: Engineered > Solid waste > Landfill > Unclassified | place...
CAATGTTTACCACGCTTATTGTTACCGGATATTACCTCATCTGGCGGATGTGCCGCGATCAATCGCCGCGCTTTGCTGCCTGGGCCGGAATTACGCTGGGACTTGCGTTTCTTACCAGAACAGAGGCGGCTTTGCTTTTTCTCGCACTGCCGGTTTTTCCGCTCGTAATGATGAATGGCGACAACAGGCGGATAATGGCACGCCCCATCTTCGTCTATACAGGAGCATTTATCGTTTTGTGCGGAATGCATGTCATTCTGCTTAAACTTGCGACAGGATCATGGCAGTTGTCTGTGAAAACCTCGGCCGCCCTTAACGATGCCGTTGGCAGATACCTGAATATCGAAGAGCTCAGTTTTATTCCCGGCGTAAAGCAGCCGGGGTATCTCGACATCATAACAAGTTATCCCGGATTTCTCTGGACGAACTCCTGGAGAAACCTTTCCGATACCTGGAATACCATGGTCCCGCTTCCTCTCTGGGTTCTTGCGGCTTTGGGATTTAGCGCAAACGGCTTTGGGAAGACAACCAATACACGGCGTCTCTACCTTGTTACCACGTTTTCGCCGTTTGCCGTGATTATACTGTTCTACTATATCGGCCCGGAATACACCCAGCCGTATCTGCCGGTACTTTTTCTCTGGTGTGCCGAGGGGGCGAGGATGTCAGAGCGAGCGTTGTCGCAGATGCTTGCTGCTGTCCGGTTGCCGCTACCTGAAACGGTTGCTGCGTATGCCCCGTTCACACTCATCGCCTCATTCATATATGCTTCGGTATTGCTTGTCAGCCAGATCCCCTCGAATAACGATCATTCAAATTATTCGTTCCAGGAAGACGGTGCCCGTCGAGACCATAAACGTATCGGTCTGCTATTGAAGGCAAACCTTCCTCCCGGCAAGATAATGACCCGTTCAGGTCGAATCGCCTATTATGCGGAGAGGGATTGGATGACAATCCCCAATACTGATGTTGATGGCATATTCAAGGCGGCGGTTGGGGGTGGCGTGCGCTTTCTGGTGCTGGACGGGTTGATAACATTAGCCAGACCGGAATTGGCTTCGTTGATGAGCCCTCTCATAACGCATCAATATCCTGAACGTTTTTTTTACGTTTCTGATCCGAAAAAAGTTGACGCCGGTTTATTCATGCTTATTTACCGTGACCCGTCAAGTGTCGGAGTTATCGTCCATGAAATCGAACGAAGATAGTTACGATAGTTGTGTCAGAGTCGGGATTCTGGGCTGGTCAGACATTGCCCGGCGCAAGTTTGTTCCCGCCCTGTTACAGAGCGACCAGACTCGCTTTGTCGCATTGGCAAGCAGGCGGAGCGGGCAGGGCACGTCCCTCGTACCCGGCACGTCCGCAGTGATGATGACGTACGAGGAACTGATTAATCACCCTGCGGTTGATCTGGTTTATATTTCGCTTCCGAATAATCTCCACGAAGAATGGAGTGTTGCCGCTCTGGCGCATGGCAAGCATGTCCTGTGCGAAAAGCCGCTTGGCCTGAGCACCGCCTCTGTCAATCGAATGCTTGATGCGGCGGACAGGAACGGCAAACTCCTGTACGAAAACCTCATGTATCTGCAGCACCCGCAGCACGAGGCGGTGCGGGCGATTATCTCATCCGGTCGTATCGGTCGGGTACGTTCTCTGAGAAGTGAATTTGCCTTTCCTGGCCCGGCAGATGGTGATTTCAGGCTTGACGCCGCCATGGGTGGCGGAGCGTTTCACGACCTGAACCGTTACCCGTTGAGCGCTGCCCTGTTCTTTCTGGAAGGAAAGGATCATCGTTTTGTCAGGGGAAGCACGGAAGTGCGGGATGGTCTCACCATTTCGCTGCAGGCTGAATCCGGGACGGAAGCGGGAGAATCGTTCTCTTTTCTGGTGTCATTCGGACAGCAGTACCGATCGTTTTATGAGATCACCGGCGAACGGGGAAACATCCGTGTCGAACGGGCCTACACAACTCCGGCGGATATGGAGAACCGGATTGCCGTGACGGTTAATGGCTCGGATGAGTCGTTCACTGTGCCGCCAAGTGACCATTTTCTTGGCACTATTGACCATGTATGCGCATTGATTCAGAGCGGAGCATGGGAAGTGGAGCATGAACGGTCACGAAAACTGGCCGAGTTGGCCGGGATGTTTCAAGACAACTGCACGAAAGGATAATACATATGGCACAAAACACGGCAAAGATCCGCTACTGGGATTACCTTGAGGAATATAACACGCATCGCGACGATTACCTGAAGGCCGTTGACGGCGTGTTTTCATCCGGACGGCTGATACTGGGACAACAGGTTGCTGCCTTTGAGGAGCGGTTGTCAACGTATTGCGGTAGCGCCTCCACCGTGGGGGTCAATTCGTGCACGGACGCGATTTTTCTTGCCCTGAAAGCACTCGGCATCGGACAGGGGGACGAGGTTATCACCGTATCCAACACGGCCGTTCCCACTGTTGCCGCCATTCGTGCCACCGGCGCTGTGCCGGTGTTTGTGGATGTGGAAGAAGACACCTACCTCATGGACGCTTCCCTGGTGAGCGAGAAACTGACCGCGCGAACCAGATGCATCGTGCCGGTGCATCTGTGCGGACAGATGGTGGATATGCGGCCGCTGCTGGAGCTGGCCGGACAAAACGGACTCAGCATCGTGGAGGATTGCGCGCAGGCGTGCGGCGCGACCTATCACGGCAAACGGGCCGGTTCACTCGGGGATGCGGGAGCCTTCTCTTTTTATCCCACCAAGGTGCTGGGAGTCTTCGGTGACGGCGGCGCAGTGACAACTTCACGCCCCGATCTCGCCAAACGGTTGAAGCGGCTGCGTATGTATGGCATGGACAGCGCCTATTACGCCGAAGAGGAAGGGTATAATTCGAGGCTGGATGAGGTGCAGGCTGCGATTCTCAACCTCCGTTTGCCGGGGCTCGATGCAGCGATCGAGCGGCGCAGCCGCATCGCTCGGATCTATGACGATGGTCTGGCCGGAGTGGCCGGCATCGGTCTGCCGGCCGCACGGGAGGGACGCACGCACCAGTATTATCTCTATACCATCCGGACGGAGCGGCGGGATGAACTTATGAATTATCTGGCAGAGCAGGGGATAGAGTCGAAGATCAATTACCCCTGGCCGATCCATCTGATGCGCGGTTATGCCTTCCTTGGTTATGGTGAGGGGGCGTTGCCGGTGACGGAGCGATTGGCGCACACCATTCTTTCGCTCCCGATCTATCCGGAACTCCCGGAAGAACACGCCTCAGATGTGGTTGCCGCCATCAGGCGCTTTTTTGCATAAACGCGACTCGACATGAACTTTATTGAATATGCCCGCATGTATGAAGCCGAAGACAGTCACTGGTGGTACGTGGGGCTTCATACGCTGATTCTGGAGACGGTACGGCGTGAGAAACTTCGTCTCGGACGTCCACTCAGAATCTTTGATGCCGGCTGCGGAACCGGGAGGCTTTGCCAGCTGTTGGCAGAACAAGGTCATAGCGCAAGCGGCTGTGACGCCTCGGAGGAGGCACTCCGGTTCTGTTGCCAGCGCGGTATCAGCGAAGTATTCAAGGCGGATTTGAACACCCTTGAGCTTGAACCGGACGCTTTTGATGTCATCACCTCGATAGATGTGCTGTACCACGCCGGAATTGCTGACGATGTTGCCGTCATGCGGCGTTTGTTGACGGCCCTCAAACCGGGAGGTCTGCTTATCCTCAACCTGGTTGCCCACGAATTTCTTCGCAGCAGCCACGACATTGCAGTTCACACCAGGGAACGCTATACGAGGAGCATGCTCAGCCGGAGGATTCAGGCAGCTGGGTTCGATAGAATATTCTCCAGCTATCGGGTTAGTCTCTTGTTCCCCCTGATAGCTGCATACCGGATAGGTATCCGGTTTTTTGGCAATCGCGCCGCTGATAACGACGCTGTTGCTTCCGACGTAGCGTTACCGCATCCGCTTGTTAATACGCTGCTGCTGAAGTCACTAAATGTGGAAAACCGCCTGATTCTGTCCGGAAGAATATTACCGACCGGTTCGTCGGTATTTGTTGTTGCCAGAAAGCCTGGAGAAACGTTACATGCAGCCTGATTCCAACCGCATCCTGCTGATCCGTCCGCCTGATCCGCTACAGGCATCAGCACTGCTGTCCCATACCCGCCCCATGAATCTTGCCTATCTTGCCTCTGCACTGCGAGTGGCCGGTTTTGAACCGGCAATTGCGGATTTTGAGACAGCTTCGTACAGCACTGGCACTCTTGCCCGCCTGCTTGAGGAGTTTTCTCCTGCTGTCGTCGGTTTTTCCGCCATGACGCCTACGATCGGCAGTGCTGCCCGCCTGGCAGATGAAGTGAAACAGCTGAATGCCGGCATCGTCACCGTGGTTGGCGGCTCTCATGCCAGTGCCCTGCCCGAGTTGACCCTGACGCAGTTCCCGTCTTTTGATTACGTCGTAGCAGGAGAGGGTGAGACAACCCTGACGGAGCTCTGCATCCGTTTGAGGGATGGCGGCAGTGACCGGGACATTGCCGGAATTGCCTTTCGCGAACATGGTGCTGTAACGGAAACCGAGTCACGCAGCTTGATCACGGATCTTGATTCAATTCCCTTTCCTGCGCGGGATCTGATCGATTATTCACGCCAGGCGGGCCATTCTAGTCGGGGCTTCTCCAATCGCCTGCACTCGACGGAGCTGTTCACCTCGCGTGGCTGCCCCATAGGGTGCTCTTTCTGCGCGATTCAGGCAACATTTGGCCGCAGCGTCCGCTTCCGCGACCCGGACTGCATTGAGGAAGAGGTGCGCAGTATTGTGCGTGACCAGCATTTCAACCATATCGTTATTGCTGACGATACCTTTACGCTGAAGCCGGATCGTGCTGCAGCGATATGCGAAATTCTTGGGCGGAGTGAAATCGAATCCTGGAATTGCGACACTCGGGTGAACGCCGTTTCGCTCGAGTTGCTCAAATCGATGAAACAGCACGGATGCACCAAGGTCGCTTTTGGTGTGGAGTCTGGCAGCCAACGGCTGCTGGATACGATGGGCAAGGGTATCCGGGTGGAACAGGTGCGGAACGCGGTGAATTGGGCCAGGGAGGCCGGCATCCCGCACATAGAGGGGAATTTCATCATCGGCTGCGATCCGACGGAGACCCTTGAAGAACTGGACATGACCCGCGAGCTGATCTGTTCGCTCCCCTGGACATTCGTTTCCGTAGCCGTGATTGTTCCCTATCCCGGAACACCGCTGCGCACACGGATGCAGGCTGCCGGTTTGATCGAGAATGAAACTGACTGGGAGGATTACGTTATCTTCGGTAAACGCCCCGGTTGGCGGACAGAGCATTTCAGTTCCGAAGAGTTGCTGCAGCACCAGCGCTCCCTTACCCGCTCGTTTTATCTGAGGCCCTCCTACATCGCCTCGCGGCTTGCCTCGATCCGTTCCTGGACGGAACTGCGCTACTGGGCGACCGCCGGCCTCTCCTACCTGAAATGGTATGCAACCGGAAAGGCCTGAACAGAGTATGAACCGTTTCGATACTATCAGGAATAACCGGTTTTTTTATGACGTCATCCTCTTTGCCGTTGCAGTCGGACTTTACAGCCCCACGCTCCTGAACGGCTTCGTTGGTGACGACTACGTCTACTTCATCGGTAATCGTGCAATCAGTACCTTTGATTTGCGTACCATCATGCTGCACGGTGCCATCGGTTCCGATTACTGCCCATTGCGTGACCTGGCTTTTGCGCTGGATTTTAAATTCTGGGGGGCTCGGCCGTTCGGGTTTCACCTGACCAATATTATTCTGTATGGCATTACAGCCGTGGCGGTCAAATACCTGTTTGCGGGATTTACCAACCTGCTTGCGGATCGTAACGAACGACGTGAACATGCTGCTGACACGGAAAAAAAGGTTTTTTGGGTAGCCCTTCTTTTTGCCATCCACCCGGTTCATCGTGAGGTGGTTTATGCGATCTATAACCGGGGCGCACTCCTGACGACTCTCTTCTGCATTTTTTCCTGTCTTGCCTTCATGCGTTTTCTGCGTGATGACTCGCGGAAGGTGCGAAATTATGCTATCGCGCTTTTCTGCTGCCTGCTTGCGTTCATGTCGCGAGAATATGGCATCATTCTGCCGCTGCTGTTGGTTGTGTTGGTGCTCTGCCATGAGCCGTCACGGCGTTTGTCCATGCTGTACCGAACGATTCCGTTTTTTATAGCCGCTGCGCTGTTCTATTATAAGTTCAAGAAAGTTGCGATTGCCGCAAGCTACATCAGCACGGAGACTGAGCCGTTCATTTCCATGGTAATTTCGAAAGTTCTGGTCGCTTTCAAGATCATGGTATACTACCCGGTACGGTTGCTTCCCGTTGAAATACCTGTCAGGCGTTATTTCGGGACTTCATCCGATATCATCGATGTCGCTGCTGTTGCCATCGTAGCGGGAGTGTTAATCGCTGCGTTTGCCATGCGCAGGCGGTATCCGATACTTTTGCTTTCGCTGCTCCTTTACCTGTCCTGTCTGATCCCTGTGCTGAATTTTTTCAAAACGAACCCTATTGTGAGTGACCGTTACGCATACCTGCCCAGCCTCGGATTGTTCTTTGCTTTAACGGCAATTTCACTCCATGGCTGGAGGCGCTATGTACCGGTGGCATTAGTTGCCTTAACGGCCGCGTGGGTTATGGTTACTCTGCCGATGATGAGCTACTGGAAAAACGATGTGGCCTACTGGTCGAAGTATGTGCCGATCTACCGGTATGCTTCACTGTATGCCCGGTTGGGAGCAGCCCACTTCAGAAACGACAACCTGGCAGCGGCGCGGGAGGCTTTTACTCTGTCGCGTACCTATTCCAATGGCGTTACCGATGATCTCCTGATCGGGGATCAATGCGTCAAGATTGGTTACCACGAAGGTGCCATTCTGGCGTATCAGGATGCCATAAAAAAATCCCGCAACAACGGTATGGACTTTCCTGTCGGGTTTTACACGAATCTGGCGACCGCTTATTATGCGACGAGGGATTTTGAGCGTGCGATTGTTTTTTATGAACGAGCTCTTGCTCAGCTTAAATCAGGATTTGCGAATGGGGAATTCTACAGTAATCTGGCTACTTCATACAATAATATCGGCGATTTCCGGAATGCACTTCGTTATTTCGAGCGAGCCATAGAGTCGAACCCGCGCGTTGCCGTTCTCCATAACAATGTTGGCGCGCTGCATGCCGAAATGGGAAACTTCAGCAGCGCGGTACGGTCATTTGAAGCAGCCATTGCCCTGGATCCAGGCTACGGGCCCGCATACCTGAACCTCGCCCGGGTCTATCGTGACACGGAAAATGTGGCTAAGAATATGGAGTACTCAGAGGTGCTGCGAAGTCGTTTCCCTCAGCTGCTGAGAGAGCTGCAAGAGAATGGTTCACGATAATTCAAAATGTTCACTTCTTCATCCCGATAGCCCGCTCCAGATTTTTCTGCGCATCCTCCGAGTCCGGCTTCAGCCTCAGTGCCTCCCTGAATTGAGCGATGGCTTCGTCGATTCTACCCAGTTCGGCCAGCGTTATCCCCAGGTTGTTGTGGGTATCGGGAAACCCCGGGCTGTATTCCAGTGACTGTTTGTAATGCTGTACCGCTTCCTCAAGTCGTCCACGTTGATGCAGCGCCATTGCCAGGTTGTAATGAGCCGATCCTGATTGGGGATCAACCCTGAGGCCGAGCAGCAGATATTCGATCGCCTCTTCTATTCTCCCCTGGGTTGCGTGAAGGTTGCCAATATCAACGTAAACCGCAGCGTTGTAAGGGTTCAAAATCATCGCCTGATTGAATACATCTATCGCTTCTTCATTCCTTCCCATCTTCTTCAGCAGGTTGCCTTTGTGAATGTATGGATCTGTAAACCATGAAGCTTCACGGATCGCCTGGTCAAAAAGCCTGAGAGCCTCCTCGTTTTTTCCGTTATTCATCTGGTCGATGCCGAGTATGTTGGCTGCCTGATAATTGTTCTTTGTAACAGCCCGGGCGTGGTTGAAAAGTGTGGATGAATCCTTCCAGAATGATACCTGCCGCCACGTAAGCAGAGAGCATAGCGTCAGAATCATGAGCGTTGCTGCTCCCAGTGGTTTGCGGCTGTTGAAACGCCATTCCCAGAGATCGGTCAAACCCCAGACCAGCATGATGAATATTCCGATCAGTGGAATGTATGTGTAGCGGTCAGCCAAAGCCTGCATCCCCACCCGCAGGACGCCGATGACCGGTACCAGGGTGATCAGGTACCAGAGCCAGCCGACGATGAGATAGGGATGACGCTTGCGCTCCCGAAGAGCCACCGTAGTGATGGCTGCCAGAATAAACGCGCTGCTGAGCGGTTGCCAGATCGGGATTGTGTCTGGAAACGGGTAAAAGGGGCAAAGACTGGTCGGCCAGAACATTTTCCCCAGGTAGAGCGTGTAGGAATTCAGGCTGTTGGCGATGCGATCCGCATATGACGAGACGATCAGGGGGGTCATGGCCCCTTGCTGAGCGATGACGGTTACCGCACAGGAGCTGGCGGCAAGTGCCAGGAATGGAAGTTTCTCAACGAGCAGGCGAATCGGTTTTGTTGCCACGGGTTGCCGGGGTGGTCTTTCTCCATTTGAATCAGCAGTAGTGAAACGCTGCAACGGCCAGTAATCCATCAGCAGCATGATTAGCGGCAATGTCACCAGCATCGGTTTGGACATAAGGCCGAGGACAAACGCTCCCAAGGCCAGAATATAATGACGAGAGCTGCGCTGCTCCGCATAACGGGCGTGAAAATACAGGGTGAGGAGCCAGAAGAGGGTGCTGAGCATGTCCTTGCGTTCCGAAATCCAGGCAACTGATTCGACATGAAGTGGATGAAGGGCGAACAGAGCCGCCACGACCGCGCTCCGCCAGTGTGATCCGGTCAAGCGCCGCAAGAACAGTAACAGCATGATGGCATTAATGCTGTGCAGTGCGATGTTTTCCAACAGCATGGCTCCCGGATTGAGGCCGAACAATTGGATGTCAAACAGGTAGGAGAGCCAGGTGAGCGGATGCCAGTTTGCCATGGTTACGGTTGAAAAGGCCCAGGCGATGTTGCTTGGGGTGAGTCCGCCCAGGACAATCTTGTTCTCCTGCACGTAACCCGGATCGTCGTAGAGTACGAAGGTGTGAGTAGCTACCTGGACGTAGACCGCGAAAATGGCAGCAACAATTACATAGGGGCAGATTTTTCTTGATAATGATTGCGTGGAATTCTCCTGAATCAAGAAGGTGCTCTTGTCTCCTTGAGAAGATGCTGGTTGCTACCGGCTAATGCGTACTGTTTCTGTCTTACGAATGAGCGACTCAATGTCTATTTTTGACAGCAGGTCAAATGCTATGAACTGGTTGCCGCGATCTCCCAGATGAGTTGCGTCGGTAAACATCCCGGGATTTTGATCAAGAATTCGCGAGTCATCAATAAATGAGAAGCCATCCTCTCGGGCCAACATGCTTAAGCCGCGGCCTAGAACGTCAAAGTACTGGACAAGTTTCTCTCGCTCGTTCTTTCGAAACGCTTGATACACATATACATAGGGAATCTTGGCTTTTTTTAGATATAAATTTGTTATGGTTATATTTTTGAGAGTTTTACGTGGAAAGTCAGCAGGTTTCCATGCGTCTCCGTGATCTTTCAAGATCAAACTTGAAATTGCTTCTCCCCGGTTGTAATACTCATAGCCGGCAATTGCATGCTGGTAGTATTTCCCGTCAGAATAGTAGCGATTATAGAGATCCTCTTTATTTGGTGGTCCCCCAAAAAAAATGTCATTGACTCCTGAATATTGAATGATCATGTCCGGTTCATATTCTGTGATACGATTGAATATCCAAATCCTCTCCTGAGTGCTGGTCCATGCTCCCGCAGCAGCAGTGATGACCTTAATGTCACGCCCCGGATGTCTTTTGCGTAGCTCGGCTTCCATGTAGCCGGCAATAGTGGCAGCAGTATCCGTAGCATTACAACCCCACGCAGCTGAGGCGCCGGTAATAAAAATCCGTAATTCGTTTTTTTTCTTTTTGTCGAGATCTACAGGATAACGAAACTGTTGACGGTTGTGATACACATATCCTTCAATTCTCCCCGGCAAAGGTGCATACGTTGTGAACGGATCAGGGATCATGGCCGGATGGTAGAGTACCGGTTTTGTCTGTTTGGTGAAATACGCTGTTTCGGGTAATTTTTCGGGAAGTTGTTCTTCAATGAATGGGTGAGGAATGATGGGGGGGGGGCCAAACGTAGAAGAGAGTTCGATCTTAGACATGTTAAGAGAAATGTCGTTCTTATTCTTCTTGTTTTGCCCAGTCATTATGCTTGTAAGAATATCAGCATTATGTTTCAATTTAATGAACAGCTGGCTATGATGGCCAGCAAGTATATAGTTCGGATAGACAGAAAAAATAAATATGTATAAGAGAACTCCCGGCAGCAACCACAGCAAAAACAGAATAAGCAATTTTTTCGGCAACGTCATAATTACAGCACCCCTTCAGCTAACCAGAGAACAATAGTGTGCCATTTCCTGCATAGCCACACCATATCTCCTCTTCAGTTCCCGTAACATCACTTACGGGTTCCACTAAATAAAATCGAAGTTACATAGTAACAGAGTACATTGAAAACACTTTCTGGGTTTAAGGAAAGCCATAAATTATATTCAACACTGCATGCGTGCTCACATTCCTCACATTTACAATCTTCAAGAAAATGGAATGCCTCCTTGACGGAGTGTTCTTTGAGATTCAAATTCCTTTCTTTTCCGAGAAGGCCAAGGCACGAATGAAGGCTCCCGTCAGCATCAATTTGGCAGGAAGCCCTGCCGTTCCAGCACTTGACGATGCCTTGCTGATAACCAGTTCTGTGATAATTATGCTCCAGTTTCTTGAGTCGCTTTAAGTAGGTATTTGAGTTTACAATCTTTTTATTTTCTTTCTTTAGCGCAAGTATTTCATCAAGTACCGTATGTAGTTTTTCTCTGCCAAGTGCATGTTCGCTTACGTCAGCAGATAACTCAGAAATCTGAGTAACTATCTGAAAATTAAGAGGACAATCGAACTCTTTTGCCAAGTTGCTGACGTAGTGGAGGTAAGAGGTATTACTGTTTGTTACTACTGTCATTATATAGAATGGGATGCCACTTTCCTTCATTGCGTGCATAGCTTCAATTACATGATCGTAACTGCCGCTCCCTCTCAGTTTGTCATGAACAGTTTTGGGACCATCAAGGGAAATAAAAACTCCATCTACCTGCTTCAATATTTCAAGTTTTTCTTTTACCAGTTTCCCGTTTGTGTATATATGAGTAACCAGTCCTGATTGTTTCGCGTACCCGACGATTTTATCGATATCCGGCCGTATCAGCGCTTCCCCACCATAAAAACCTATACGAAAAGTTCCTTCTTCAACCAAGCCATCGATGATTGAAATAACCTGTTTCAGATCGAGCTCATCATGTTTCCTGTTGGGAATATTGCAATACGAGCAGTTTGAATTGCACCGATTGGTCAGCAGCATCAGAGCAAAAAGCGGTGCACGTTTCCCCAATATTTTTATACTGAAAAGTGTTTTTAATAATCTAATGTATTTATTCGTGGGTATCAATTGATCGCACCATTACTTTAACCTCTGGTTGTCTCTTATCTTCAGTAATAGCCTGGATCAAGCTTGTTCTTTGAGTTTCAACCATTTCCGACTTTATCTTACATTTTTACCATGTTGCGAGGCTGAATGATAGTCAAAACAATGTTGTTTGCTGTGTGCTGATGTCACTACGGATGCTTCGGGATATTGCTATTAGCGGGATCATTTTCCGTACAAAGATTGGTTGTTGTTTTCAGGACTTAAAGGTTGATTGACTCGTTCAACGGGATTCTTTTGATTGCTATTTTTAATTCAAGAGCCTGTTTCAGATTTTTTTGAGTTTCAACCAGGTCGGGTTTCAGCCGCAGAGCCTCTCTGAAATGCTCGATAGCTTCGTCAAGTCTGCCCAGTTCTGCCAGCGTTATCCCCAGGTTGTTATGCGTAGCGGGAAGTAACGGGCTGTAGATCAATGACTGTTTGAAGTGGTATGCCGCTTCCTCAAGCCGCCCCAGGTTATGCAGTGCCAGGCCCTGGTTGATGTATGGTTCGATAAACCAGGGCGCCTCTCTGAAGGACTCATCAAAAAGTTTGAGCGCCTCTTCGTGGTTTCCCTTTTTCATTTGTTCAATTCCGAGGATGTTTGAAGCGATATAATTTTTGCTTGTGACCATACGTGTGTGAGTGAAGAGCGTGGTTGAGTCCTTCCAGAGGGAAGCCTGCCGCCATGTCAGGAACGAACATGACGTGAGGATAAGGAATGTTATTACAAACAATGGTTTTTGATCACTGAAACGACGGTGCCAGAAGTCTGAGATACCCCAGACAAGCATTATGAAAATCCCGGTTAAAGGAATATACGTATAGCGGTCAGCCATTGCCTGCATTCCTACTCTGACTATGCCGATAACCGGTATAAGGGTGATCAGATACCAGAGCCAACCGAAGATCAGGTATGGATGACGGTTACGTTCGCGGAATACCAGCAGAGTGATGCCTGACAGTGCAAGCGCGCTGCAGAGTGGCTGCCAGAGAGGGATTGAAGAGGAAAAGGGGTAGAAAGGTGCAAGGCTTGATGGCCAGACCATCTTACCCAAGTAGAGTATATAGGAATCCAGGCTGTTGGAAATACGATGTGCATACGACGAAACGACCAGCGGGGCCATGGCGTCTTGCTGAGCAATTACCGTTATCATGCAGGAACCTGTCGCCAGTGCGAAGAATGGCACTTTTTCCATAAGCAGGAGAAACGGTTTTGTGTGTTGCCGTGGACCACTTGGATCAAACGCCGCGAAACGCTGTAATGGCCAGTAATCCATCAACAGCATGATCAGGGGCAGTGTCACCAGCATCGGTTTTGTCAGAAGGCCGAGGGAGAATGCTCCGAGAGTCAGAAAGTAAAATCTCAGCGAGCGCTGTTCAGCAAAACGGGTGTGAAAGTACAGGGTCAAGAACCAGAAAAGGGTGCTGAGAACGTCCTTTCGTTCCGAAATCCATGCTACCGATTCTACATGAAGCGGGTGGAGTGCGAATAAAGCCGCTACGATCGCACTCCTCCGGATGAAACCGGTCAGTCGGTGCAGGAGGAGGAACAATACGATGGCATTAATGCCGTGCAGTGCGGCATTTTCCAGAAGCATGGCACCCGGGTTTAGGCCAAAAAGCTGGATATCCAGCATATATGAGAGCCAGGTGAGCGGATGCCAGTTGTTCATGGAGAGAGTTGAGAATGCCCAGGTGATTGCGGCCGGGGTAAGGCCGGCCAGTACTGCCGGATTGTCTTGGACGTAAATCGTGTCATCGTAGAGCACGAAGTTATGCGTGGCAACCTGGCCGTAAACGGCAAAGGTGGTAACAATTAGCGACAGGACGATCCAGGCTTTGTAGAATATGCGGCTTGTATCTTTATTGGGCACGGCGTGTTTCCGTTGGCAATCAGACGGCGTGCGTCTTGCGGCCACAAATGGGGCATCCCTGCATTGAAAACGGCTTCTCCAGCCGACATTCAGCCAGAAGCGTATCATTACCAAATATTTCCAGTGCCGGGCCGTCAGCCCATACCTCGCCTTCATGCATCACAATCACCCGTTCGCAGAGTTCCAGCACCATATCCAGATCGTGACTGGTGAAGATTCTGGTGTGCTTGAAATCCCGCATCAGCTTCATCAGTTGTCTTCTGGCAAACGGGTCAAGCCCGTTGGTAGGTTCGTCCATGACCAGAATGTCGGGGGACATGGAGAGTACCGTGGCAATGGCCACGCGTTTCTTCTCCCCTCCGGAAAGATGGTAGGGTGGCTTGTCGCGCAAGTGACCGGCGCCGACAAGTTCCAGAACTTCAGTCACCCGCTGCTCCACATCAGCAGGCGTATAGCCAAGGTTAAGCGGCCCGAAAGCGACATCGTCAAAAACTGTCGGCATGAACAGTTGATCATCGGGGTCTTGAAACACCATACCGACAGTTCGCCTGATGTCGGGCAGGGTGCCTTTGGAAAGGGGAGTATGTCCGATGTGAATTGCTCCGCTGGTTGGTTCAAGGCTGCCGTTGAGATGCTGCAGCAGGGTCGATTTGCCGGCACCGTTTGCTCCGATGATGCCGACAGACTCGCCATGAGTGATAACAAAGGAAACGTCCTTGAGTGCGGCAGTCCCGTCGGGATAAACGTGTCGCAGGTTTTTTACCTCGACAATATGATGGCTCATGGAAACAACCCCGTGACAAGCGACCCGAGAAGTTGTGAAACATTCTGAAGTCGCAGAAATATGAAAAATGAAGACCATGCCAGTACAAAGCGGACTTCTGAAACGCCAAACCGGGAGAGCCGGTTGGCATGAAATTCACCGGTAAATCCGCGGGCCAGCATTGCTGTGTGGATCCGTTCCGCACGTTGCCAGGTTCGCAGCAGCAGGTGGCCTACCATGGAGCCGAAGCTGTGTATTCCCTGCCCTTTTTTTCCGCAGGAGCGAAGTTCCCGTGCCCGGGATGCCCGTCCCGATTCTTCGGTCAGCACGAAAATATATCGATAGAGAAACAGCAGCTGGACGGCAAATACCTTTGGCATTCCCAAACTCTCAAGCGCCTGACAAACAGCCGTAAAGCCGGTAACCCCCACCAGTATAAACGCTGTTCCAACGGTAAGAACGGAGCGGGTCAGGATGGATGCAAAAGATATCCAGCCGCCGGAGATACCAAAATGGCCGAATTGAATGAGTATCTCCCGGTCAAAGACCGGGTTGAATATTCCGACCGCAAGGACGAATGGGCAGAGCAGGGTAATTTTCTTCAGGATGAAAAGTGTTGGAAGGCCGGCCAGTGAGATCATTACGACGGGAAATATGAAGAAGGGGAACAGGGGGGTAAGTTCGTACCTGCTGTAGGATACGACACAGAGGATGAAAACCAGTGTCACCAGGACTTTGGCCCGGGCATCCAGGCGGTGGATCGTTGAATTGCCGTTTGCCAGCAGATCCAGACTTTTGAGATCCAGGACAGCACTATGTATTGAAGCCATGGGGAGTCCTTTGGTTCCTGCGTTTCAGGATATAGCCGATCAAAAACGCAAGTCCCAGGGTTATCGTCCCGCCGGCAAGCCCTGCAATGCTCGTTTCAGCAGAACTTTGTGATGCTTTGGGGTTTTGCTCCGGGTGTGTTTTTTGATGCTCTTGAGTTGCTTCGGGTATTGATACTCCCTTTGCTGCTTCAGCAGTTTTTCTGAAAGAGTAGTCCGGCAGAAATGCGATCTTTTCCTGTAGTGCCTTCAGAGTAGCATGCACTCCTTGCTCCGGCCCATTCAGTGCTTCGTGGCCAGTAACTTTTGTAATGGACCATTCCAGGCCGTCAGGATTTGTTGAGACAAACCATGAAAATGCTCCGCCAGTCACTACTGCCATCGCCAGAAATGCCAGGAGTATATTTCGCACCGGGTGGATGCCTATTGGACGGGATTCCAAGGCGCTTTGCATGATTTCCGGCCGGGCTTTGTAGACAAATGATACAACGGATGCCGTAACAATACCTTCGATAATACCTATGGCGAGGTGGATAGGTTGCATCATGGCGGCAAAAGTTGTGAATGGGAGTGATGATATACCGGAGGAAGTTGTTTCCAGAACCACACAGAAAGCACCCATCTGTAACCCGGCAATTGCTGCGAACAAGGAAGCTGCCGAAATCCTGCCCGTAGTAGGCTGATTGCCGATGATTTTTTTGTAAATAAAGGGATAGGCGATGAAAGCGGGGAAAAAGCCAAGGTTGAAGATGTTGCATCCCAGCGCCAGTAATCCTCCATCAGCAAAAAAAAGCGCCTGAACCACCAGCACCGATGCAATGGTGAGAAATGCAGCGTATGGTCCGAGTAGGATTGCCAGGATGAGACCGCCGCCAAGATGTCCGCTGGACCCGGTTACAGGAATGGTAAAGTTGATCATCTGGGCGGCAAAAATGAAAGCCCCCAGAACTCCCATCAACGGGATTTTGCTGTCATCGATATCTTTGCGGACTTTACCGGAGCAGTAAGCGATTGTCCCAGCTGAAGCGGCCCACATGGCTCCTCCGACGGCGGGTGAGAGGAGTGCATCAGCCATATGCATGAAAATAATCTCCCGGATGAGTATACGAATTTAAAAATAGTAACACGAATTTGATACAATAATTGTGAAATGATGTCAAACAGTATTGTTATTTTCCGTGTTACTGATCACTGCGCTACTTCCGGGTGACGTCGGCCAGCATGAACCTGAAGCGTGGATGCATGCCGGTCTCTTGAGAACGTCCATAAACCCAGCCGTTGAATATCTGTTTGCCCTGTTGGTATGCTACTATCTTTACAGCGGGATTGTTCAGCTGATTGCTCTGGGAGGTAATAGTACCGTTTCTCATGACAAAATCGGGTACGAATACGGGGGCTTCAATTCTGAGCGAAGGTTCACTGAGTTGATATGCTCCTCCGATGGGCACATCACATTCGGATGTCAGAAAATTAGTTTTGTCAAGTATCTGGATTCGTACACTTTTCCAGGATTTTGTGACATCCGGCGTCAGGTCTATCTTCAGATCGCTGCTCGAATAGTGTGAAAGCTTAGTCGGAGCTGACGCCTTGTTTTGTGTTTTTCCTGATTCTTGCCGGCTACAGCCTGAACAAAGCAGGCAGCAGATAAATACTGATACAACAATCTGCATCGTTTCGGGTCGTCGTCTCATTTCATAACACCTTGCCTGGGTTTAGAAGCAATTGAAGCATCAAAGCAAATGCCGGTACTAATCATAGTACCGGCATTTACATGTTACAAGTCGTATCAAAGGTGGACTACTTGATGAGAACCCCTATATCGTCTCCCGCAGGATCTTTGACGCCAGGGCCGGTCTGGAATATTCCGTCAGGTCCGGCTGACAGTACCAACACAGGTATAGCTGGAACAGTAGTCGTATCATTTAAGCCGTTGCCGTCAATTATGTAAGGATTACCCCAAGGATCTGCAGGAAGAGCTGACATATAAGGTCCCTTCCAAACAACACCTTTTGTCGGGTCCGTGTTATAAGCGACATCAGCGTCATTTTTAACTAAATGATCAGCAATAGAGCTTGCAATGGTAATGTCATGAGTGACGTTGAGAGTTGCAAGTTCGGCAGCCGTTTTTGTACTATAACCGTCAGAATACAAAAATGTGGCATTTGGTGGAGTTGCCTTCTGGGTCGGCCATTTGCCAAGGTCCTTCCGAAATGAATAGATTGCACTCTGGATTGATTTGCAATCACCCTTAGCTTTAGTAATCTTTGATTCGTCAATCTGATTAAAAATCATCGGTACCAGAATTCCGGCCAGGATGGCGATAATGGCCGCCACAACAATAACTTCGATCAAGGTGAAGCCTCTACGGTTGCGTAACTCCATGAAAAAATCCCCCTATAAAATATGATTCAACGTATTATGTATACGGCTCGGAATAGTAAGTTCAAAAACAAAAAATGTCAACAGACATTTAAGCTATTTTACCAATGTCGTTATTGACTATATAAGTTCAGCCGAGTAATATCCATTGGATGTCTACGTTGGCGAGCATACGGTTTCTCGCCACATAAATTTTAAATAACACTTACAGGATGCATAAAATGAACAAGGTGATTGAACAGTTTGGGAAGAGAGCTGAAACCTATTCCGGTTCTGCCAACTGGATTTCTGATCAGGGGTTGATTCAGTCTCATATTGACGCAACAGGGAGCAAACCGCCGGGATATGTCCTGGAATTGTGCTGCGGGACCGGTATGGTCGGCCGAAGCTTCCACTTTGCCGGTTGGAGCGTCTGCGGGGTTGATTTGACACAGAAGATGGCGGAAGAAGCAAATCGCTTTTATCCCTGCATCAGTACTCCTGCGGAAAATATCCCCTTTTTGGACAATTCCTTTGATGTGGTCGTCTTGCGCCAGGCCTATTTTCTGCTGGATGACGGCCAGAAGGTACTGGCTGAGGCCCACCGGGTGCTGAAGCCGGGCGGTGTTTTTGTTCTCAGTCAGACAGTGCCGTTTTCATCCGAAGATTCTCCCTGGCTGGAGCATATTCATCGTACCAAGCAGGCTCAGCTCAGGGAATTTTTCACCGAGGAGAGTCTGAAAGGACAACTGGAGCGGGAGTTCTTTCGCGTGCGTGATATTCGCCGCCTGTCGGTGCGGGAAAATATCACCCGCTGGATGGCGCTTGCCCCGGAACAAACGCCGGAACAGCAGGCCGAGGTCTGTCGTCTGGTTGCTGAAGCTCCGGAACCGTACCACAGCATCCACAAGGTTGAAGTGGTTGACGGGCAGGTGTTGGAGGATTGGAACTGGGTCATTTTTAGCGCAGTGAGAAAATCAGACTGATGACTTCCCAACAAAATCCCGAGCAAACAATTCAGCGTATCGCCGCACTCCCTCTCCCGCACGAAGCACACGTCGCACAGACACTTTCGTTTGGCCTGCTCGTCCCTCCTTCGGTGTTTGTCGTGCCGCGTGGCTGGGAGTGGACCCATACGGCTCCTTTCGAGGGCCCCTCCATTCTGGCCGGTCTTATCAAGGGGCTGGGCTACCCGTTCCGGTTGTTTGACCAGCGCGACGATTTTGATCCCGAGCAGGTACGCGGTCTGGCAGACGGCTTTGATATTGTCGGTCTCAGTGTCTGGGGGGACAGTTTCACCTATGTCCGCCGGGCAGTCGAAATCCTGAAAGAGGAAAACCCGGCACGTCCGGTGATCCTGGGCGGTCCGCTGGCTACGGCGATCCCGCAGCTGCTGCTGGAAACCACCGAGGCGGATATGGTGGTTGCTGGCGAGGGGGAAGTAACGCTTACCGAGTTGCTGGATTACTTCTCCGGCAATGAGTGGGCCCGGGCACTGCCGGAAATCAAAGGGCTGGTCTGGCGCTCCTCCGACGGCACCGTCCACACCAATGAACCACGCCAGCAGCTGACCAATCTCGATGTTGTCCCGTTCCAGGATTTTTCCGTTTGGGAGCGCTTCCAGGGCAAGGATATCCCTGAAATATTCCTTTCCTATTCCCGTGGCTGCCCCTGTAACTGCACCTTCTGCTATCGCGCCTTTCCTCAACATACATACAAATCGGTTGAACGGGTAAAACGGGAGGTCGATTACTACAGCGCCCGCGGTTTCCGCATGGCGTGGTGGAACGACCTGACCTTTGTTACGGACAAGAAGTATGTTCACCGGCTGATGAAGACCATCTTTGTCGATCACCAGTTCCGCTGGACCGCCTTCAGCCGGGTGACCGGGCTTGACGATGAAACGCTGCTGTTGATGAAGGAAAAGGGGCTGGACATCGTGCTGTACGGCATGGAGTCGGTTTCGCCGGAGGTGCTGGACGGTTACCACAAAGGGATTACCCGCAACGCCATGGTTGATACCATTCTCCGCCATCGCCGCTGCGGCGTCAAAATCGGCGGCCTGTTCATTGTCGGCTCGCCCGAGGACAGCCCGGAGAGCATGGCGGAACTGACCGCTTTCTGCTCCGAGTTCAAGGAAGTGACCCGGGTCAAGTATCTTTCGGCTCTTCCCGGCACGGAGTTTTACCGCCAGTGCCTGCGGGATGGGTTGATTCGTGACGAGGTAATGCATCTGGAATGGCTTTCCGAGGAACAGTCGATCGAAGAAGATATCGAGAACCCCGGCTTCGTCAAGTTTTGCGGCAACCTCTCCACGGAGGAGCTGCGTGCTATCTATCGTGACATCAATTACCGGATCGAGGTCCGCCCCTACGACTACAGCAACGGCGGGAACGTCTATCTGGAAAACGCTGAAAAATTCGTACTGAGAAAGCCAGGTGACAACGTATGACCAGAAGTGCCGATGAAATCAGAATTGCCGCTCTCGTAGCGAATCCCCGACCGCTCGCCTCACGGCCCGCCTTTACCATGATCCTGCCGACGTCGCCCCAGGTGCCGACTCCCAACCGCGAGTTTCTGCTGGAAACTCCGACTGAAGGTGTCAGCCACATCGCGACCATGGCCAAATTGGCCGGCTGGGATGTCAAGATCCGAGATCTGCGTATGGGTGAGGACTTTGAGGATGCCTGTCAGGATGCGGCCAGGCGCGGCGGCATCATGGCCATGCCTACCTTTATTGATTCCTACCCGGTCAATGTCCGGATAATCGAACGGGTACGGGAGCTGAATCCGCAGATTATAACTCTCATCGGCGGGGCGCTGGTTTCTTCAATTCCGGAACCGTTGATCAAAAGCATGAAGCCTGATTATACGGTTCTGGGCGAGGGTGAAGCGACGCTGTTGGAGCTGCTGGATTACATCGAAGCGGGGGGGACGCCTGCGGGGGCGACCGCCATCCACGGCCTCGGCTTGCTCCTCGATGGCGAGCTGACGGTTACGCCGCGCCGTACCCAGTTGATGGATCTGGACGTGCTGCCGATTCCCGACCTGTTCCTGTTCCCCAGTGTGCAGCAGAATCCGGAGATTCCGGAACTGGGACTGACCACCTCGCGCGGCTGTTATGGCCGCTGTTCATTCTGTTTTCTCAACATGCACAAACTCTCCTACAAGAGTCCGGAGCGCTTTGAGCGCGAGGTGGCCGATCTGGTCGCCAAGCACAGTATCCGGTATTTCTATATCAATGACCTGACCTTTACCTCCAATCTGGAGCGTTCCTATCTCATTTGCGATGTGCTGAAAAAGCACAATATCACCTGGACCTGCTCGACCAGGGTGGAACAGATCAAGCCGGAACTGCTCCGTTACATGCACGACTCCGGCTGCCGCGATATCTGGTACGGTGTGGAGTCGCTGGACCAGACGGTTCTCGATCTTGCTGACAAGATGACCAAGGTGGAAGAAATTGAGTATGCAGTAGCCGAAACGGTCAAGGCCGGAATCAAGGTTGCGGCTAATCTCATTGTCGGTCTGCCGGGCGAGAGCGAAGAGTCGCTCCGCAAAATGATGGAATTCTGTAAGGAAAGTGCGGTCATTCCAATCTCCATCAAATATCTCACCCCGTTTCCGGGCACCAAAATATACGACATGGCCGTGGAGCGGGGGTATATCACCGATCCGCTTGCGTACCTGAACACCCTTGCCGAGCGCAAGGTAAACGATGCCAACGACGAAATCATCAATCTGACCGACCTGCCGGAACCGCAGCTGCGCGCCGCCTTTGACGAGCTGCTGACGATCCGCCAGGAACGCCTGAAGGAGTTCCTTTAATGGAAAAAGCCGAGATTCATTTTAAAAACCGCGCACAGAAATACAACCGATCCTCCAACTGGGTTGCAGACCAGGAGCTGATCCGCCTCATGTTTCAATTGTCGGAAGCAGGGGCCGACTCTCAGGTGCTGGACATCGCCACCGGCACCGGCCTGATCGCCAAGGAATTCTTCGGCAAGGTCAGGAAGGTGACCGGACTGGATATCAGCCCTGATATGGCCAAACATGCGACCGGCTGCATGGATGAGATCGTCTTCGCCCCGGTGGAGCAGATGCCTTTTGCCGACAACAGCTTCGACGCCATTGTCTGTCGCCAGGGGCTTCAGTTCGCCGAACTGGACAAGGCGATTCCCGAGATTTACCGGGTGCTCAAGCCGGGCGGGCGGGTAGTGCTCTGCCACCTGACCGCCTACAACGAGACTGACCGGGAGCTCGCATTTGCCATCCAGAAGCTGCGCAACCCGGCCCGCCGCAACTACCTGATGCCGGCCGATATGGCCACTGCCCTTGAGGCAGCCGGTTTCCGGGACGTGGAGGATGTCGAATACCTGAGCGACGAATCGGTCAACCAGTGGGTCGACAACGGCGCCATCCCGCAGGAAAACATGGATAAAATCCGCGAGCTCTATCGCACCGCCGACGAGGCTTTCAAGGAGATCCATGATATCCGCTTTGTTAATGACGACATCATGGACGAAATGCTGCTGGTGATTGCCACGGGTAGAAAGTAAGGGGCGAGGCATGGCGAAGAAAACCAAACTCCCGGTACCGGTTCCGGGCAACGATATTGTGCCGCCCGTTAAGCTCGCCGACGATATTCGTCATCTGATCCAAGAGACTAAGACAAAACTCGGCACCACCGTCAATGCAGCCCTGACCCTGCTCAACTGGCGAATCGGCACTCGCATACTCGCCGATGTCCTTCAAGGGCAGCGTGCCGAATACGGCGAGCAGATCATCGTACTGTTGGCTCAACAGTTGGAACAGGAGTTTGGCAGAGGTTTCAGCCACAAGAGTCTGCGCCATATGGTGCGTTTCGCTGAGACTTTTCCGGATGGAGACATTGTCTCGACACTGTCGAGACAATTGGCATGGAGTCATTTCCTCGAAATCATCTACCTGAAAGAACCGCTACAGCGCTGCTTCTACGCCGAAATGTGCCGAATCGAACGCTGGAGTGTGCGTGCCCTGCGGCAAAAAGTCGGTTCCATGCTGTTTGAGCGCACCGCTCTTTCAAAGAAGCCTGCGACTCTTATTGAACACGAGATTGCGGAACTGCGGGCCGAAGACCGGCTGACGACGTCAATGGTGCTGAAAGACCCGTATATTCTTGATTTCCTTGGCCTCAACGACCGCTACCTGGAAAAGGACCTGGAAGACGCCATCCTGCGGGAGATCGAAAAGTTCCTGTTGGAGATGGGAGCCGGTTTTTCCTTTGTGGCGCGGCAGAAACGGCTCCAGATCGACAACGACGATTTTTACATCGACCTGCTCTTTTACAACCGCAAGCTGAAACGGTTGGTGGCGGTGGAGCTCAAGTTGGGAGATTTCCGGCATGAGCACAAGAGCCAGATGGAGCTGTACTTGCGCTGGCTGGCGAAATATGAGCAAGAGCCGGACGAACAGCCGCCGTTGGGGATTATCATGTGCAGCGGCAAGAAGCGCGAGCAGATCGAGCTGCTGGAGCTGAATCAGAGTGGCATTCACGTAGCCGAATACCTGACCGTGCTTCCACCAAGGGAATTGCTGGAACGTAAGCTGCACGAAGCGATACAGATTTCGCGGGCTCGTCTGGTACAGGGCGCGGGAGATGGGCAATGATTGATAAACTGCCCGCCTATCGGTGCAAAGATGTTTGTTGCTACTCGGATAAATATGTCAGGCTGTGACTCCCCCATATTCATCATAGGAACCGAACGTTCCGGCACCAACCTGCTGCGCCTGATTCTCAATGCACACAGCAGCATCGCCGTGCCGCATCCGCCGCATATCATGAAGTTTTTCAGCCCGCTGGAGCCTCTGTACGGCAACCTGTCGATTGACGCCAACTTCAGGCGACTGATCGCCGATGTCTGCCGCATGGTCGAACTGCACACCTACCCGTGGGAAATCAGGCCGGACCGGGATCAGGTGTTTCAAAATGCCGTCGACCGGAACCTGCTCGCGGTCTATTTCCAGGTTTACGACCAGTATCTTGCTTACACCAAAAAGCGGCGATGGGCGTGCAAAAGCACGTTTATGATCGAACATGTGGCTGAGATTCTGCGCTACCATCCGGATGCCCGATTCATCTTCATGGTGCGCGACGGCCGCGATGTGGCCGTATCGGCCAAGACCTCAATATTCAACCATTTCCATGTCTACTACTCCGCTCGGCGCTGGCAGCGGGAACAGCGCCTCGGTCTTTCCTGGTTGGCCAAGCTGCCGCCGGAGCAGATCATGCTGCTGAAATACGAGGAGCTGATTGTTGACCCTGCAGCGACCACCCGGCGGCTGTGCGGCTTTCTGGGCGAGGCTTTCGAGGAGGGGATGCTGGAATATCACCGCTCCAGCGAAGCGAAAAAATCAGGAAGCCTGAGCATCTCATGGGAGAATACCGCCAAGCCGGTCATGAGTGGCAATGCACAGAAGTTTCGCCGTTTTTTGACCGACGAGGAGATCCTGCTGTTTGAACTGTTTGCCTGCGATGAACTGCTTGAGCTGGGCTACCCGCTGACCCATTCACTTGACGAGCTGAAGGCCTTGCCGGTCGATATACTGCAGGAAAAAGCCGGCTATAAAGTGACGGAATTGCGGCTCAAGCTGAAGGCCGAAATCAATCATCTGCTCAAGGATACCAACTCCGTGGCACGCCTGCGCAAGAACCTCTACATGACCTCTATCCATACTCTGCGCAGGATGACCGTGCCACATGTCTGAATTGTCCCGAACCATCACAGAGGTCAACCGCTTTCGCGCTGACATCCTGGCGCGGTACGCCGAAACCCCGCTGCTGCAACATTCACTGTCCGACATCAAACGGGTGGTGATCATCAATTCCTCGTCCCGTTCCGGTTCCAGTCTGCTCTATTCCCTGCTTGCCGGTCTGCCGGAGGTGTACGCCCCTACCGGAGAGGCGGCCCCGTTCTACAAGTTGAACAGTGACCATGACGGTTTCGCCCCGTATGTCTCCGACAAGATTGCCACCGGACTGCTTGATGACGTTATGGATTATGCAGGGCTGTCGCGGGATTTTCTCTCCGACCTGTTCCTGGCGGAAACGGAAACCGTCACCAGCCGGATCGATGCCGGGAGGTATGTTGACGACCTGATGCTGCGCCTCTCCCTGCAATGGCCGGACGTTGTCAGCGAGCCTTCAAAGTTGCGGGAGTGCGCAGCCGGTGCTTTTCAGGAGTACGCAGGGCGGAACCGCACCTTTGCGGTCGAAGAGTTCTATCTCTGTCTGCTGGAGCGCCTTACGGCGGTGTGGCCGGAGATCAACCCGTTTTACTACGACATCAGCACCGACCGGGTGGCGCTTCGCTTTCCATATACCGAAGTGCCTGCCGGACCACCGGACAGCCGCTTTACGATTGAAGAACCGCCGTTCATCCTGCTGCCGCCGCGGCGCAGACCGACACCTGCCGATCTCTCCGACAAGATTCTGCTGCTGAAGTCAACGGTCGATTGCTACCGGATGAACCTGGTGGAACGCCTCTTTCCCGCTGCCGAAATCCGCATCATCCACCTGCAACGCAATCCGGCGGCCACCATCAACGGCATTTACGACGGGTGGCTGCATCGCGGTTTTTTTTCCCACAACCTCCAGCCCTTTTTTGAAGCAAACGGCGATTTGAAAAAGTTGCGCATTAAGGGGTACAGCGACCTGTACCCGTTCGGCCGCAGCTGGTGGAATTTCGATCTTCCCGAGGGGTGGCAGAGTGTTGCCGATCGCGAGTTGGTGGAGGTCTGCGCCTTCCAGTGGCGTTCCGCCAATGCGGAAATCCTGCGCCATCTCGATGGCAGTCGTCGCAGTTCCTGCGCGGTCCATTTCGAGGATGTCATTCGGGGGGCAGAGTCGCGGTTGCTGGAGTTTGAGCGGTTGCTGGATTTCATGGGGGTTCCGTCGGAACAGTGTGCCGCCTTGGCGCTGGATGCGCTGCCGGTGGTGCAGTCCACGCTGCCGCCGCAGCTGTACCGTTGGAAGCGGCGGGAGGACATGATCACAAAGGTGCTGAACGCCCCCAGAATACGTGAAATGGCAGAGACTCTCGGCTATCGTACGGATACCATGGAGGGGTGGCTGTGACCCGGTATGGCGTGAACTCGGAATATGGCCCGCTCTCTTCGGTGCTGCTCTATCGCCCCGGTACCGAGATCGGCAATTACCCTGACCCTGCCCGGATACTTCATCTCCGCCCCATCGATTACCCTGCCCTGATGCGGGAGTTCGATGCCATTGTCGCTGCCTTTGAGGCTCTTGGCGTTGTGATCACGCTGGTTGATTCCGCGCCTCTGGATGACGACTGCTGGTACCGGTACAATATGATGTACTGCCGTGATCTCTGCTTCATGACGCCTGCCGGGGCACTTCTGGCTAACATGGCTCATGCTGTCCGCCGCTTTGAACCGCTCTACGCGGCACGATCCTTGCGGGCCTCCGGTGTCCCGCTGTTGCACGCCGTTTCCGGAGAGGGTAGTTTTGAGGGTGCCGATGCGATCTGGTTGAGGGAGAACCTTGTGCTGGTGGGAGTCGGCAACAGGACCAATATAGAGGGGTATAGTCAGGTCAGGGAAGTCCTTTCCCGGCAGGGCGTGGAGTGTCTTGCTGTGCCGTCATACCAGATAACGACCCAGCATCTGCTCGGTTCTGTGCAGATTGTTGACCATGATCTGGCTCTGGTTCGCCACGGCATCGTTGCTCCGGAAGTGATCACGCTGCTTGAAACACTTCGTTTCAGCGTTGTCAGGATTCCGGAAAATGACGAGGTGCGTAATCGTCAGGCGATGAATATCGTTACCGTGGCGCCGCGAACCGTCTTTATGACCGGCGGATGTCCCGAGACGGAAGAGCTGTACCGTCGTGCCGGTCTTACGGTTGTGGCGGAGCTTGAGCTGACCCAGTTGATCAGCGGAGCAGGGGGACTTGCCTGCGCAACCGGCATTGTCGCACGGGTTTGATGCGCACTGACGTAACGGATACTCCTAGATTCTTCAGAACAGGTATTTTTATGAACTATTCTACACCTGAAACCACTCCTGTGTACAACCTGCACTGGCACCATGAAGCGCTGGGACGTAACAGTCGCGCGGCTCTCAAGGGACAAAAATCGTGCGTCATCTGGCTGACCGGATTGTCTGCCTCCGGCAAGTCAACTGTTGCCAACGCTTTGGAACAGCGGCTTCATGCCATGGGACGTCACACCATGCTGCTTGACGGTGACAATGTCCGCCATGGTCTCAACAAGGATCTCGGCTTTGCGGAAGCGGACCGGGTGGAGAATATCCGGCGGATCGGTGAAGTGGCTCGGTTGATGGCCGATGCCGGATTGATCGTCATCACCGCTTTTATTTCGCCGTACCGGTCCGAACGTGAGATGGTCAGAAGGCTTATGCCCCCGGGTGAATTTGTCGAGGTCTATGTCAGCACGCCGCTGGAAATATGTGAACAGCGAGACCCGAAGGGTATATATAAAAAGGCCCGTCGTGGTGAAATACCCAATTTTACCGGTATCAGTGCCCCGTATGAAAAACCGCAGGCTCCGGAAATTATCCTTGATACATCGGATAAAACAGTAGACGAGGCATCTGAGATCATCGTCGATTTTCTGAACGCGGACGACATGCTCTAACACTAATCATATTATCGCATTGACGATCCGGATTTTCAGGTGTTATCATTCTTTACCAAAATTATGTACCAACGGTTTCAATGAGTACGGAGACCTTCTACATGAAGATTTTTTTCCGGTTGCCTCTCCGCCCCCTGGCCTTTTCCGCAATTTTTTTGCTGTTGACAGCAACTTCTTCAACGTTGGCACAATCGCCATTGCAGCAGGAAAACAGAACCCGGGTTGTCATGCTCGGCACCGGCACCCCGCAACCGGATCCTGATCGCTCCGGACCCTCGACAGCTATTGTTGTCAATGGCAGCGCATATCTGGTCGATTTTGGGCCTGGTGTTGTGAGGCGCGCTGCTGCGGCGCAGCTTGACAGGGGCATATCTGCGCTGGAACCGACCAATCTGAGGGTGGTTTTTTTGACCCACCTGCATTCTGATCATACAGCAGGGTATCCTGACCTTATTCTGACCCCATGGGTTATGGGACGACGGGCTCCACTTGAGGTCTATGGCCCCAAGGGGCTGAAATCCATGACAGATAATATACTCGCTGCCTATCGGGAGGATATTGAGATTCGCACTTCGGGTATGGAACACGGAACTCCTGATGGCTGGCGTGTGAATGTTCATGAGATCAAGACTGGTGTCGTCTATAAGGATGCCAACGTTATCGTGACTGCATTTCCAACCCGGCATGGCGACTGGAAGGAGACGTATGGGTATCGTTTCGACACTGCTGATCGGAGCATCGTCATAAGCGGTGATACCGTCCCGACCCAGGCAACGGTAGATGCGTGCCGAGGCTGTGACGTCTTGATACATGAGGCGCAGACGCTCAAATTTGTTAATAACCCGATGCGCCCCAATGCGCAAGGATATGACATTCAAGCCTACGTCGCAAAATATCATACAACCACTGCGCAGTTGGTGGAGCTTGCCTCGAAAGCCAAACCGGGTCTGTTGGTCACCTATCATAATCCGATTACGCTCCGGCCTGATCGGCGTCCACGTGCATCGACACCCGACGACCTGCTGCAGGAGATGAAAGGTTATCAGGGAAGGGTCGTTGTTGGTCGAGACCTGGATGTCTATTAGGGGAATAACAATTGCATGCTGTTATGTACCCGGTTTCTCAACTATATGATTTTACATAATTGTCTTTATGCGCCCAGAAAGGAGTCCGCGATTTAGCGCACCTTTTCGGGCGTTGTTACGTGAACTAAAACACAAAGGAGATGTCACGAGATGTCACAGAACGGGAAAAGTCATGAGCATGATGGAATGCTGATCAACCGCAGGGAGTTCATCAAGAAAGGTGCTGTTGGCGCCGGTGTGGTAGCGGCAACCATGGCCATGCCCGGCTTTATGTTAGGCAAAGCGGAGGCGGTTGATCTGTCACAGCTGCCGATGAAATACAAGGATTACAACGTGGTTTTTGTCAGCTTCGATGCCCTGCAGGCCGCACATGTTGGGGCGCTGGGTTACTCTCGTAACGTGACTCCTACAATCGATGCCATGGCCAGAAAAGGTTTCAATTTCACCAACAATATTTCAGTTGCTTCATGGACCGTTCCCGCTTCCATGACATGGTTCACCGGTGTCTACCCATCCGAGCACCGACTGACCAACAAGTTCTCGGTCTTCAATCCTCCCAACAATAATGTCCTTTCCAATCTGAAAAAATTATCCCCCGAGCTGATGACTCTTGCGGAAGTTCTTAAGCTGAACGGTTATGCCACAGGGGGGTTTACCGGTAATGCCGGTGTGAACGGTATTTTCGGATATTCTCAAGGGTTTGACGAATATTTCTTTGAGAAGGGAAAATTCGGCAGCATGGGAGTCAGTATACCCAAAGGGCTTGAGTGGTTGAGGAAAAACAAGGACAAAAAGTTCTTCATGTTCTTGCACGGCTATGACATGCATGGGCAGAACGTGCCGGACGAGGGCTTTGACTATCGCTTCGTTGAAAAGGGGTACGACAGGAAGTTTACCGGTTCGGCGGCAGAACAGGAAGCGTTGCGTGAAGAAGGGTTGGCAACCGGCACGGTGCAGTTGCGCGACGAGGACGTCAAATTCTGGCGTGCTATTTATGACGAAAAAATCCAGCGTACCGACGCCAAATTCAAAAAGTTCCTCGAAGAGTACAAGCAGATGGGGTTGATGGACAAGACCATCTTCGTATTGACCTGTGACCACGGCACCGAGTTCCATGAGCACAAGCGTTTCGATCATGGCTTCAGCCTCTATGATGAATTGATTCACGTGCCGCTGATTATTACGCTGCCTAAACAAAAAACCGGCTCAGTTATCAAGGACCAGGTCAGCAGCATCGACGTGATGCCGACCATCCTTGAATTGCTGGATGTAAAAATGCCGGAAAAAGCCGCAAAACAGTTGCGCGGAACCAGCCTCGTTTCGGGACTGAAAGGCAAGCCGGTGGCCAAGGATGTGTATTTCGAAACCGATTACCGTCAGTACACCTACAAACGCGGCATCCAGACTAAAGACGGTTGGAAGCTGGTCTACACACTGGAGAACAAAACTCGTGAATTGTATAACATGAAGACAGATCCTCACGAAACCAAGAATCTGGTGGATCAGGAGCCGAGAAGGGCATACGAACTGGAGCAAAAAGTATTTGCCTACTTCAAATCAATTGGACATGACCTTAATGCCAGACAGTGGATACCAGGCCTCAACCCGGTCTATGATTCACAGGCCAAAGGGGTACAAAAGAAATGATGCAGCGTCTCTGCAGCTGTTACGGACATCTCATCGGATCCGTGACGGCTGCGTTGATTATAATTATGGTGGTATTTTGTTCCGGCAGGAGCGTTAGTGCGACCGAGACGGCTCCGCTTCCGCCTGAACGGCATGAGTACACCAATGTCATTATGATTTCCGTGGATATCCTGCGTGCGGATCATCTGGGTGCGTACGGCTACAGGAAGGGGACCAGTCCCCAGATAGACAAGCTTGCGGGGCAGTCTGTGCTGTTTGAAAATTCCATCGCCCACTCTTATCTGACTCCTGTAGCGCAGATGATCGTCTTCACGGGCCAGTATCCGCGCCAGCATGGCATGGTTTCCTTTGAAGTCACCCGTGACCAGGTTTCCAAGCGTACTCTTCCGGAAATATTGAAGTATTACGGCTACGAAACGGCAGCAGTTGCCAGCTCTCCGGAATTTTTCATGCGTTATGACACCGAGTCCGGCAAGATTGTCAACCCGAAGGATATCTTTTCCCGTTCCTTTGATTATTTCGGCAGAACGATGCCGGACGAGACCGGCAGCACCAGAGTTAATCCCGTTGCCGCACTCAGTTGGTTGAAGGCAAACAAGGACAAGAAGTTTTTTCTCTGGATAGAAACCGGAATGTTGCACCCGCCTTATTCTCAGACAGTTCCTCAACCATACAAGTCTAAATTTGATCCTCCTGGGTATACTCCTTTCTATGATCGCTTTCCTATCCGGCTCGGGCGTGAAGTCGTGGACGGTGGGGTGCCTACGGAAGCGCTTTTTCATGTCTACCGGGGTGATTATTATCTGGATTTTGAGCCGATCTACCATCTTGAGCAGAAGGATGTCGATTTTATTCGTGGTCGATATGATGCAGGTGTCTATTACACCGACATGTTCATCGGCGAATTGATGAACCAGTTGGACTCACTCCAGTTATCAGGTAAAACGCTGGTGGTCTTTAACTCAATTCATGGTGAAAGTCTGGGAGAGCATGGCTACTATTTTCATCATGACGTCTTCGACACCGAAGTGAAAACGGCACTGATGTTCCGGTTTCCCAAGAATGAAAAGGGGGGTACAAGGATTGCCCGACAGACTCAGGGCGTTGATATTTTGCCTACTATCCTTGACTATCTGCAGATACCGGTCAATCACGAAGCTCAGGGAGCAAGCATGATGCCTCTGATCAATGGTGATGAGGCGGGCTACAAGGGGTCAGAATACGCGTTTATTGATCGCCTGCCGTGGTGGGAATATGTGTTGGGCGGGTGGCATCTGGAACATCAGACCGAACGCGAAGCGCAGTATACCCCGCTTGAAATCTCCAGAATGAAAGGATATCAGGCGCTGCTGCAGGAGAAGATCGGCGGCGGTCAGTATCCTCCCGAGTGTATCGCAATCCGGACCAACCAATGGAAACTGATCCTGAGGGAACGACATGAGTTGCTGGAGAATATATCCTGGTGGAATTTTATCTCCGGGAAAAAATTCCCGGTTGAGCCGGTTGAACTCTACGATCTTGTCCGTGATCCTAGGGAACAGAAGAATGTTGCCAGGGAGCATCCTCAGGTGGTGGAGAAGCTGAAGGCAAGGCTGCTTGAATGGGACTCGTTCAATAACAGGAACAAGGCTGCAGCTCCTCTGGGACCGCTCATGATTATTCCCTATCCTTAGCGTAACGGACCGGAACCTTTAATATGTATAGTACCGGTTTGATCATGAAAAATATGCCTCAATTTTTTTTGTTGCTGTCACTCGTTGTTCTGGCTTCACTGATATATGTATCCGGGCCGAACGCTGCATATAGCGGGGTTCCCATGCCGTACACCGAAGAGGCCGTTACCAGGCTGAACGGCGCTATTGAAAAGATGAAGGCACCCATCCTGACGGATGAGCCGGGTGAAAACGATATCAACGTAAAAAGTTATATTGCGTCCTACAGGCATATTTTCGCTGTTGCGGGGTATGATTACGAGCGCTCGGTTATAAAGATCATTAACGATATTCAGTTCGATCGTTACCGGTTAAATCGGGCGACCATCAAGCTTAACGGCCTTGCACGTGAACTGCTGAGGCTACATGCGAATACCGGTGTGAACCCGAAAAAATACCTGAGCAAGGACTGCGCTGAAATACTGATCGAGTTCAGGACGCTCATTCGAAGTAACATGAAGAAATACGGCGGATGCTGACTGTTCTCGCCGCTAAAGGGAGTATGGATACAAATGAAATCGAGATGTGCCGCTGAGCAATTATCCACTGTTTTTACGCTATGCATGGTTTTCGTACTTCTGGCAACTTTGAGCCTTGTTGCGGAAGAATCCTGTGCCGGGGAGAATACGCTCTCAGCTGAACGCTACAAAGACACGAATGTGATTCTTGTCTCGCTGCAGTGCCTTCGTCCTGATCACCTGGGGGTTTACGGTTACAAGCGCGATACCAGTCCGAACATTGATCGCCTGGCAAAATCCTCAATCCTCTTCGACAACACTATTGCTCAGGCAAACCTGACGCCGGTGGCGATGATGAGTGTCCTTACCTCGCAATACCCGCGGGTAAACGGCATGATCGCATTCGACACAGCCAAGGATGCGGTTACCAGCAGAACGTTGCCGGAAATCCTCAAATATTACGGCTACACGACCGCGGCGGTCTCCGGGTCCCCGGAATTTTTTATGCGCTATGACACCGAATCCGGCACAGAGATAAAGCTTGGGGATGTTTTCTCGCGCTCGTTTGACTATTTCGGCAGAACCAGAAAAGGGCTCGGTTCTTCGTTGAGGGTGGCGCCTGTTGAGTCGCTGGACTGGATTCAAAAGAACAAGGACAAAAAGTTCTTCATGTGGATCGCCAGCGGTGTGATTCATGTTCCCTACGCTGCAGGTGTCCCCAGGGAGGAGCGTGTTATTTACGACCCGCCGGGATATACGCCGTTCTGGGAAAAATTTCATTCCATCAAGGCTGAAGAGGGAGCGTCGGACGATACCACCTATGATGTTCTGATGCGGGTCTATCGGGACGAGTATTATCTCGGTTTCAAGCCGGTTTATAAGCTTTCGCCAACAGACTACTCTTATATCGTGTCCCGCTACGATGCCGCCATTCATTACACCGATAACTTCATCGGACAGCTTGTCGATACGCTCGAAAAGACGGGACTGTCCAAAAACACAATACTGATAATCCACTCGATTCACGGCGAGGATCTTGGCGAGCGTGGGACATATGTTCACTATGATCTTTCAGAGTCAGCTGTAAAGAGTGCCCTTGTCGTTCGCCTGCCAGATGGTGTGCAGGGGGGTAAACGGATTGCAGAACAGGTCCAGGGGATTGATATCATGCCGACAGTGCTGGATTATCTGGGAATCCCGCTCGACCACAGCCAGCAGGGGAGCAGTCTGCTGCCGCTGGTCAACGGTGAGCCGGGTGCGGCAGGAACCGAGTATGCCTATATTGACAGGATTCCCTGGTGGGAACATACCTTAAGTAGGTGGTATCTGGAGTTTAAAAACGCGCAGACCGATTATCCAGAGTCAGAGAAAAAACCGGTCAAGGAATATGGCGCGATGCTCCGGTCCGCTTTCCCTGCTGGTTCGTATCCTCCTGGAGACATAGCCATCAGAACCAAACAGTGGAAATTGATTCTGCGCAAGGATCCTCGACTGCTGGAGAAGGTCTCCTGGTATGGCTACATCACAGGAAGCGCGCTCCGGTACGGGGATGTCGAGCTTTATGATATTGTGGCTGATCCACATGAGCAAAGCAATGTTGCGGCACAGAACCCCAAGGTTGCTGACGCCTTGAAGGCAAAGCTTCTGGAATGGGATGCTTCCGTCCTGCAGAAAAAAGCGATCTACGGGGCTGGGGAAAAGCGCTTCATCATTCCATATCCGTAACATGTAAAAATACTTTGAAAACAGAGACTAAACCATGATAACTGTAAAAAATTACGGGTTTAGAGCACGTAATGGCGCATAAATATCTTCAATCCGGCGTTTGTTTTGAAAGGGAGATGTCATGATTAAAAGTATATATAAATCAGGTAATTGCTGTTTTTCCGTTCTTGCAGTTTTTTTGCTTTTCGGTGCCGGTTCTGCAATGGCTAAGGAGTGCGTTGATTGTCACGAAGGAATTAACGCCAAACGAGTCGACATCACCGGTCAGATGAACTCCCGGTCACACCATGTCCAAGGTGTCAAGCTCACTGGTCGGCATTGCTATGCTTGTCACTGGGAAGCAACTGCGGGCGGTAAGATTGATAAACGATATCACGGTGGACGTACGTTGAATAAAGCCACTTCTGCAAAACAGCAAAAAATTGATTTGGTTATTTGGGCAGATGGAGTTCGTCCAGTCGAATACAAGCAGAATGTGACTGCGGTGACATTTAATCCGGCTTCAATTGGAACCTCTTTGGAGCGTCCTGAAGTGGCGAAGCTAACTGGTCACTGTCTCTCCTGCCATAATGACAAAAACAATGATACACGGCCATTTTGGGGTGACAGCAATACACCTCGCCAATATGCATGGGATCTCCAGAGTGTGGCATCCCGGTATTTACAGAGAGGCGTCACTGTCTGGGGTAAATACTCAACCGCGGCAACCAACAAAAAAAGCAAAATCACCAAAGCCTTCTCGGCACATGGCAATTCTGCTGCAAACCAGGGCGGCTGGAATTCAATCAGCGGGTATGACGGTGATGTAATTATTACCCGTGGCGGCTCTAATGCCAGAAACGTTGAATGCTTTGATTGCCATAACTCCCACGGCTCAAATGTTTCAGGCCCAACAACCAGCTATCGAACATTTGACGGATCATTTAATGGCGGAATTCTTAAGGAAACGGTAGCCGGAAAAGGTGGCTACCGAGCCACGTACAAGCCATCAAACAATACTGATTTAAAGAGTAAGAACCCTGACAATTCTGGTGCCGGACTTTGCTTTGACTGCCATGAGTCGGCGAAAACCGGCGCAACTCCCTGGGGCTACAACTCAACTTTTGGTGCCAGTCGCCCGATCATCGGATATAAGGACACATTGCGGTTTAATTCCGGTGAAAAAGGATCAACTTCCCGTTTTGCAAACCGGCATAGTCGTTCTGAGATCGCCAGCAGCCACCTTAAAGCTGGAAGTTTTCTCAATTATTCTACCCACGGTAAGATCAATGGCCTTTGCACTCCCTGCCATGACCCTCATGGTGTCAGTCTGACATTAGGCAACAAAATGCCGTATGCGGTTCCCCTCTTAAAGGGGACTTGGCTTACCTCTCCATACAAGGAAGACGGTCCTCCCGCTGGTGTAAAAGCCAGAGGTGAGAGTGCCCCAGTCCGCAAAACAGATTACAATGCTACTAATCGCAGTGCCAACGCCAATTTCGGCAAGGGGGAGAGCAGCGCCCCCCGTTCGGGCGACTTCAATGCGGTGAATCGCAGTGCCAATGCCAACTTCGGCAAAGGTGACAGCGGCGCTCCCCGCAGCGCCGATTACAACAGCACCAATCGTGACGGCAACGCCA
>Ga0172380_10001859_pt1 | contig 35382 bp, 34 predicted proteins | sample Leawe162metaG_FD_119747 | JGI IMG/M metagenome (GOLD analysis project Ga0172380, IMG submission 119747) | Leachate microbial communities from a municipal landfill in Southern Ontario, Canada - Leachate well 162 metaG | ecosystem: Engineered > Solid waste > Landfill > Unclassified | place...
CTTGCGTCGTCAGACGATTTGTCCGAACGCGTGCTACAACGTTACGATATCGATCTCACTTTCGGGGCTCAGTCTTAAGCTCGTTACCACGACAAAGAACAAATGCCCAAACCCCGACTCGCTTGGCGGCGCCATAAAGAATGTCTACTCGCAGATGCAGGCGCCGAATGACATTCGTAACTGTTCGGCTGATGGCAAGGGGCCGCCCAGTGTGACACTGGAGTCGACGCCAATACCGACGAAGCTTTCCACCGAGCGAACCGTTGGACCGAAATCGCGCTGTGATCCAAATATCCTTACGACCATAGACACTTTTTCCAAAGGCAACATAGATGGAGGTTTCAATGCAGCGAGCGCGCTGCAAGACCCGAGCACGGCGACGGAGGACCTTTCCGCAAAACAAACAACGCCGACACCCTTTATTGGTGCGACCAACGGGAACGAGTCGCTCCTCAGTGCGTTCCAGGCAGCGGGCCTGACGAGAGCAGAAGCGGAGGCGGTGATTCAGAAAGATCCCGTAGAAGCGGTGAACTACATCAATGCCATCACGACGAATGACCAGGAGAAATTGGCCGAAAGCGCAAAGAAACTGGGTCTGAATCCCGACCTGTCGCAGATCGATTCTCTTGCGGTAAAGCAGGCAGCGGAAGCAGGTGCGCGTGCGAGCGATGAGGAATTCACGCCGGCACCGGGTTCGACAGATGAGACGTTCGGTGCGGAGCGCAAGGATACCGACATTAACCGCGCAAAATGCGCTATCGCGACGATAGAGAGCGGCAGCTGCGGCGGGAATTATGGCACCGTCGGGCCGCCGACAAGGACGGGAGCGCGTGCATACGGGAAATATCAGGTCATGGATTTTAATATTCCCTCCTGGACGTCTCAGGCGTGCGGGCAAGCAATGAATACCGAACAATTCCGCGCGGATGGTGATTGTCAGGAGAAAGTATTCGAAAAAGTGTACGGTGGCTACGTTTCGTCGTGCGGAAGCTATGAGGCGGCAGCATCAAAATGGTTCAGCGGCAGATGCAACATCACGAATTCGAACGATGGGTACCTTTCGGTGCCGGGATATGTCGGTAAATTCGCGAAGATCTTCGGCAGCGATAACATGCCGTTCGGTGCCGCTGGCGCTCCGTACACGGGCGGCGGCAGTCCTTTCGCCAACGTGAATCCGTTCAATTCGTCCGGCTATCAGGACCAGGTGGTCTGTACCGGGACCGGATATTGCTACCTGAGCAACTACGGCTCTTCATATCCGGGCCCGGTATCAACGGGATACCCGGTATCGACGGGCGCCCCCGTTTCGACCGGAAACCCGGTTTCGACAGGGCCTGTAGCGCAGCCGACTATTCCGAATCCGGTCATGCCGACAGGTACCGGTGTAGGGACCATTCCCGTTCCGGTCACTCCCGTCGCCGTTCTTCTGGTGCAGCCAAAAACGATCCGAAAAGGCGGGACCGCCAGCGTATCGTGGTCAAGCGTGGGAATGTCTGGCGACCTGCCGTGCCAGCTTTTTTCCGGCACTTCATTTATCGCTCAAGGCAATGGCGGTTCTCGCAATTTCGATACTGCCGCCATCTCGGCAAGCAGCACCGTGACCTTTACGCTGCAGTGTTTCTCCCTCTCGAACACACGAGTGCAGAAGACGGCAACGCTCCTCGTCGAATAAGCTATGGGATTTACCCGCAATAAGGAGAATTTTGTCTGCGGACATTGCGGCGCGGCGGTCGCCGGCGATGGATACACCAATCATTGTCCGCAGTGCTTATGGAGCAAGCACGTAGATGTCGATCCCGGTGACCGTATGGCAACATGCGACGGCCTCATGGAACCGGTGTCGCTCGAAGGATCGACCCCTGATTACGTGATTACACAGCGCTGTGTTCGCTGTGGCCACGTTCGTCGCAACAAGCTGCAAACGGGCGATTCACCGGACGCCGTCATCGCGCTTGCAAAAAAACAGGCGCGGTAATGTCACGGCTGCGCAATTTGATATACTAGAAGTATGGTACCGCAAGAAGAAGACAGAGGAGTCGAATCGGGCGAGGAAAGCGTCATCATCGATGGCAAGGAGGTCATCAAACATGTTGAACACGAAATCGATGGTATCGGTGAACCCGCTGCTCCGGAAGACGACATCGCCGGAGACTGAGCATGTCAAGAAAGATCTTCCTTTTACTGGGACATCCGGACCGTTCGGGCTTGTGCGGGGAATTCGCAGACGCATACGAAAAGGCCGCGCGCGCAGCGGGGCATACGGTCGACCGAATGAATATCGGAGAGATGCGTTTCGACCCGATATTGCATCGCGGTTACCGCGAGAGGCAGGAGCTTGAGCCGGATCTAGTGCGTTTTCAACAGCTCGTGACCAATGCGGAGCACTTTGTCATCGTACATCCCATCTGGTGGGTGGGGATGCCCGCGATACTCAAGGGCCTGTTCGATCGCGCGTGGCTGCCCGGTTCGGCATTTCGATATATCAAAACGAAGCACGGTCATCGGACCATATTTTGGCACCGCCTCTTTCGGGGCAGATCGGCCCGTATCATTGTGACGAGCGGCACGGCGCCGCTTTTGGTCCGCTTCCTGCCCGGCAATGTGAATGCGGAGCTTAAATGGGGGATACTCTGGTTCTCAGGATTCAAAGTGCGCGCGTCGTGGTTCGGTCCCGCGGAGACGGCACACGAGGCGCGAAAGCAACACTGGTTGAAAAAAGTGAGCGAACTCGGACGCAAGGGGATATAAAAAAGGGCGACCTGGTCGGCCGCCCGTCGCAACGCCGGTACGTCTTCTTAGTGTCGCTGCCCTTATTGTGGAAAGCAAGCGTAGACGATAAGGGCAAGCGAGAGCGCGATGGCGGCCAATCCTGCAATGCCGCCGTAACTCCGGTCTTTGCGCAGAAACGGTGCCTTTTGAGTTCCCTCGATGCATCGCGGGGTGCTCATGACGTCCTCCCTGCTTGAAGAGCCGACTCATCCGGTGAACCCAGAACGAGCGACCAGCAAAACTATGGCATACACCCGACTTTTCCGCTAGTATGTGCCGATGTCACTCTCAGTCGGTATCGTAGGTCTTCCAAACGTCGGAAAATCGACGCTTTTTAATGCATTGACGAAGAAAGGAGTACCAGCCGAAAATTATCCCTTCTGCACCATTGACCCCTCGGTCGGCGTCGTAGCGGTACCCGACCATCGTCTTCAGGCTCTCAGCAAGATGTCGAATACCCAGAAGATCGTTCCCGCTATCGTCGAGTTCGTGGATATCGCGGGTCTGGTCAAAGGAGCTTCGGAAGGGGAAGGGCTTGGGAATCAATTTTTGCAGCATATCCGCGAAGTGGATGCCATCGCTGAGGTGGTACGCATGTTCGATGACGAAGACGTGCATCACGTAGCGGGGCAAGTGGATCCGCTTCACGATATCGAGATCATCGATATGGAGCTGGTGCTCGCGGACCTACAATCGGTCGAGAAGCGACTCGACCGTGTTGAGCGCGACTCAAAGGGTGGAGATAAGGAATTGCTGGCAGAACGCGACGCACTTCTCAAAATAGTGCCCGCCCTTAAGGAAGGAAAGGCGGCGAGAACCGTAGAGCTGAATGAAAAGGAACTTGCCGCGCTTCACACGCTCCATTTGCTTACAATGAAGCCGATCTTGTACGTACTCAACAGAAAGGCGGGTACCGTGAATGTGGATGCCGAGAATGGCGAGCGTTGGCGCGAGCTGAGAGATTTCTTCGACCGCGCACACGCGCAGTATGTGATCGTCGACGCGGGGGTGGAGAGCGATCTTTCCGATGTTCACGATGACGAGCGGCCTGATTTTCGACGCGAACTCGGAGTAGCGGACGATGGCATCGATGCGCTCATCAAGGGCAGCTATTCGTTGCTGAATCTTATTTCATACTTTACGACGGGTGAGAAAGAGACGCGCGCATGGACTATTACAAGAGGCGCGACCGCGCCGGAAGCAGGGGCAGCAATTCACACCGATTTTCGCGATAAGTTCATCCGCGCAGAGGTGATCGCGTGGGACAAGCTGCTTGAGATCGGCTCATGGAGCGGAGCCCGCGACAAAGGTCAGATCCGTTCTGAAGGAAAAGAATACGTGGTCCAGGACGGGGATGTGATGGAGTTCAGACACAGCTAGAGAAACATACCGACCCATGGTCGTTGGCGGACGTAGAATATCATTAAGAAGATCGCCCGCGGGCTGCGGGCGATCACGTCGTGACATCAGTCGCGAACATTGGATACGTCGGTGACCCTTGCCTCCACGCGCTGACAAAACCAATGCTCGTGAATGCGCGCGCTCACGATAAATGTTGCCTCAGGGGCAGCAATGGCAAGGTGCTTCTTGATCTCAGGCACCTCGATCATATAGGCTCTAATATGGAGACGCATCGCAGTTTTCCAGCCGAGGCACGAGCTTTCCACGAGCCTTGTCTTGTCCCAGTCGATCACACGATCTCTTCGCATCACGCTCGGTGCAACTAGCCACGAGTGCGTAAACTGAGGTTCTGAGTCTGGGGGTTGAGCGCAGCTTGTGACGATCAGCGCGATGCTTAGCGACGCTGCTTGGAGTAGGCGCATGGGAGTTTCCCCGTATGTTGAGTGATTTCCGCACAGATGAAATCACGACGTGCACAACGTGTCAAGTGTGTGGTGCCTCGTTCGGAGAAGAGGTTGGGTAATGGCCGTAATTCACCTGCTCGCACTTAAATAGACCGAGGAAAAACCGCGGACTATCGTCAAGCAGTGTGCAATGTATGAGGCAAATGGTGTGAAGGCAAAAAATTGGGTCCCCGGCACGAGCAGCGCCGGGGACTTTATTGATTCGCTCGCGCTGCGATCAGAGCGAGAACTTCCAGAGCGCGTAGGCCAGCACCTTGTCGACATCGGCCTTGATGTCGTGGCGGAACGTGTACAGATTGTCCGCGGTGCTCGACTTGAGCGCTGTGTAGTAGCCCTTCTGGTACTCGAAGCCGAAAACGAGGTAGTCGAACGGCGCGTACTTGAAGCCGGCGAGCAGCATCGGGCCGACGGCGCCGTAATCGTTGCACGTCGTCGAGTTGTAGCCGGGGAAGCTGAACCGCTCGCATGCCGACAGCACGCCGTAGTTCAGGCCGCCGCCGACGTAGAGCGCGTAGCGATTGAAGGCGACGCCGATCGTGCCAGCAGCGGTGCCGGACCACTTGAGCGAGGTCGAAAGCAGGTCGCTGTAGCCGCAGCCGGTGCACGCGAGTTCCTTGGAACCGGTGATGTTCGACTTCTCGTAGGCGACGAATGCGCCGACGACGAGCCATTGCCACTGGTAGTCGAATCCGGCGCGGACGCCAAAGAAACGGCCCTTCATGTCGAACGAATTATCGGTGGCCCCGGAGAAGGCCGGGAAGCCGGAATAATTGTAACTCGACGTGTCGGAATTGTTGGCGGCCGCGGTGCCGCCGTAGGCGCCGATGGTGATGCCGGTCCAGCTGAACGGAGCAGTGCTCTGATAGCCTTTGGTGAGGTCGGCGGCGGAAGCGGCGGAACACGAAGCGATGAGCGCAGCGGCCGCAATTGCGGTTTTGAGCCGTGAAAGCATGCTATTTCCCCCATATGGAGTACGTTAAGATCAGGAAGCCGGGATGGCAGTCCAGCGTCTATTATAGCATATCATTGACATAGCGTCAATAATCACGCCTGCAAAGTTAGCTCGCAATAGAGCGCTATACTAGTGGCATGGAAAAACCAAAAGTAACACCTAAGGACTTCGTGTTCTGGGTCGGGGCTATGGCCGCGCTCTACGGCGGCGTCGTTTCTTTTATCACCCTTATATTCGATTACATAAATCACGCATATCCGAATCCTGTGACGGGTGGGTATTACTATGATCCGTATTCGAGCAGCATCAGTTATGAGACGGCGTCTCTCATCGTGCTCGCACCTGTATTCCTATTGCTCATGCGTCTCATACGCCGCGATATCGCGAACGATCCGACGAGGGGCGATATATGGATCCGTCGCTGGGCACTTTTTCTCACACTGTTTCTCGCGGGTGCGACAATGGTCGTGGACCTCATCGTCCTACTGAATGCGTATCTGCAAGGAGAGGACCTCACGGTCGGTTTCTTGCTGAAAGTGCTCACGGTACTTCTCGTCGCCGGCCTTGGCTTCATGCACTTCATGGCGGATCTGTGGGGGTATTGGGAACGTGAGCGAGCGCGTGCGCGAATGGTCAATTGGGGAGTCGCCGTACTTGTTGTCTTTACGATAGTCGCCGGATTCTTTATTGTCGGCACTCCACAGCAAATGCGTCATCTGAAACAGGACGCGCAGCGAGTACAGGATCTCCAGAATCTACAGTGGCAGGTGGTGAGTTATTGGCAACAGAAGCAAAAGCTTCCGACCACGCTCGAGCAGTTGAACGATCCGATAACGAACTACATCGTGCCGGTGGATCCGCAGACGAGGGAATCATACGAATACAAGTCAACGGGCGCGCTTGCGTTCCAGCTGTGCGCGACGTTCGCAGAGGTCGGCAACAGTGCGAATGATGGGCGCTCTGTCGCCAAGCCGGTAAGCGTCGACGGGGAGATCGCGCAAGACAATTGGCAGCACGCGGCCGGTGATGTGTGTTTCGACCGCACCATAGATCCTGAGCGCTACCCTCCATTTAGCAAACAGACAAAATAGTTGGGATAGCCCCGTGGTCATTAAACGCCTCTTTTAGAGGCGTTTTGGCCGTGATACGCTGGTACGAACATGAAGTACCCCGGTACCACAACCTCGCAGGCTCGGTTGGCTACGGGGCAGGCGACCGCAAGACCAAATGTAATATGAAATACGATCACAAGTCGATTGAAAAGAAGTGGCAAAAGTTCTGGAGTGAGAACAAGATATATACGACGCCGGATAGCGCTCCGGGAAAGGACAATTTTTATCTGCTGGTAGAGTTCCCATACCCGTCTGGCAACCTCCACGTCGGTCACTGGTACGCGTTCGCGGTACCCGATATCCTTGCACGTTATGAGAGGATGAGGGGCAAAAACGTGATGTATCCCATCGGCTTTGATGCGTTCGGTCTCCCCGCGGAAAATGCGGCCATCAAGAATAAGCTCAATCCGCGCGATTGGACGGAGAAAAATATCGCGTATATGAAAAAGCAAATTGAGTCGATGGGGACATCGTTCGATTGGTCGCGGGAAGTGTCTACCATCGACCCGGCGTACTACAAGTGGACGCAATGGCTTTTTCTCCAGCTCTACAAAAAAGGCTTGGTGTATCAGAAGGAAACCGCGGTCAACTGGTGTCCCGTGGACAAGACGGTGCTCGCCAATGAGCAGGTGATCGACGGCAAGTGTGACCGCTGCGGGTCGGAGGTAGAACAGCGGCAAATGCTCCAGTGGAATATCAAGATCACTGATTACGCCGATAGACTCATCGACGACCTTGCGGCACTCGATTGGCCGGAGCAGATAAAGGAATCGCAGCGCAATTGGATAGGCCGCAGCGAGGGTGCTGAGATCGATTTTGCGTTAGACCTTGGAGCAAACGATGGCTCGCGATTTCTACTTCTGCACGGTCGCCAAGGGTCGCCTGAAGCCAACTTCTTTCCGTGGCTGAAGTCCGAACTTGAGGCAAGGGGCTATGAAGTAGAAGTGCCGCTTTTACCCAACACCGCTGAACCAAACGACGAAGAACAAGCAGATTTTGTTGTGAAGAACTGCAGGATAGATGAGCGGACTGTGATCATTGGCCACTCATTCGGAGGGGTGGTCGCAATGCGCCTCTTGGAGCGGGGACACAAGGCGCGTCGCGTCGTGTTCGTCGCGACGCCATGCAGCGGCGAATTTCTTGATGGGAAGGAGCGTCCGTCGGTCAAAGCGGCGATACTGAAGGGATTCGATTTTTTGGCCGTGCGGAAGAACGCTGACACTATTCAGGTGTTACCGGATGAATCTGATCCTGTCGTGCCCTTCGCTGACGCGGAGCTGCTCGCAAAAGAGACGGGCGGTATGCTGGTGCGCGGCAAGGGCACCGAATACCATTTCACCGCGAAAGTAGAGCCGGATGTGCTCATGATGTGCGTCCCAACGATACGCGTATTCACGACGCGGCCGGACACGCTCTTCGGGGCGACGTATCTGGTGCTCGCGCCTGAGCATCCGTGGGTAACACTCGCGCTCGCGCACAAGACCGTTCTGAAGAACAACGACGAGGTTCGAGCGTACGTTGACCGGACGGAGAGGATGTCCGACATGGACCGGCAAACGACCAGAGAGAAGACAGGCGTCCAGCTCAAGGGCGTGGACGCTATTAATCCCGCAAACGGCGAAAAGATCCCGCTTTATATTGCCGACTACGTACTCGGGCACTACGGCACCGGCGCCATCATGGCAGTACCCGCGCACGACGAGCGCGATTTCGAATTCGCGAAAAAGTTTGATCTTCCGATAAAGCCCGTCGTAGAACCACAATATGTCGGGAAAGGGGAGGGTGAACCCAAACAAGGCGAAGACTTTGTAAAACGTAACGCGGTATGCGTTGTTGTCCGAAATCCGAAGGACGACACGTATCTTTGCATAAGCTGGAAGACAATGCTCATGCACGGGCTTGTGACGGGAGGCATTGAAGATGGCGAAGATCTTGTGGAAGCGGCGAAACGTGAAGTGCGGGAGGAGACAGGGTATAAGAATTTACGACTTGTCTGGAATCCTGGCATTGCGAATCACACTTTGTTCTATCATCGGGTAAAAAAACAGAATCGGTGGGCGCGATTTACGAACATATTCTTTGAGCTCGAGAACGACGAGCGTGACCCTATTGATCCCAAAGAGGAAGCGTTGCATGAAGTACTGTGGCTCAAGAGAGACAAGCTGAAGGATTTCTTTTCGGTATATGAAGGACGCTTCATCCTTGACCTGCTTGATCATCCCGACTATGTCCACACGGATGCGGGCGTGCTCCACAATTCCGGTGAGTTCGACTGGATGGGCTCCGAGGAGGCCAAGAAAGTAATGACAGGACGATTCGGACGCAAGAAAACGACGTACAAGCTTCGCGACTGGATAGTCTCGCGTCAGCGCTACTGGGGTGTGCCGATACCGATGATCCATTGCGAGAAATGCGGCAACCAGCCAGTGCCCGATGAGCAGCTACCCGTGCTTCTACCCGATGTTGAAGATTACCTACCGGAAGGGAGCGGGAAATCGCCGCTTGCCAAAGTGAAGGATTTCGTAGAGATACTGTGTCCGCGGTGCGGAGGTAGAGCGCAGCGCGAAACAGATACGCTCGATACATTCGTCGACTCATCGTGGTACTTTTTGCGTTATCTCGACGCGAACAACGCGGACGAATTTGCGGCGCGAGAGAAACAAGGGATGTGGATGCCGGTGAATATGTACAGCGGGGGAGCCGAGCATACAACGATGCATCTTTTGTATAGCCGCTTTTGGCACAAAGCGCTCTTCGACATCGGGCTTGTCGGTGATGCGGAGCCGTACGCCCATCGTGTGAATCATGGTCTTGTTCTGGGGCCTGACGGACAAAAGATGAGCAAATCAAAGGGCAATGTGCTTGATCCGGACGAGGTGGTGGAGAGGCTCGGAGCGGACACGGTACGCATGTACCTTGCCTTTATGGGCCCGTACACGGGTGGAGCCAGCTATCCCTGGAATCCCGACGGGGTCGTGGGAGTGCGACGATTTCTCGAACGTGTGGCGCGGACCGAAGAGTACGTCCAGAGCTCGCACGTCGACGAATTGGATATGATATTGAACAAGACCATTCAGAAAGTCGGGGACGATATTTCAGTCTTTAAATTCAACACGGCAATCAGTCAGCTGATGATTCTGATGAATGCTATCGAGAAGACAAAGAAACTGGGGACAGACCAATGGAAACTCTTGCTGCACATTCTTGCTCCGTTCGCACCTCACCTTGCTGAAGAGTTGTGGCATGTACTCGGCGGAACGGCATCCATTCATCTGGAGTCGTGGCCGAAGTATGATCCTTCCAAAACAGTCGATGACGAGATCGTTTTGGCGGTGCAAGTGGACGGGAAGACGCGAGGTGAAGTGAGGGTGAAAGCAGATGCAGATAAAGCCACTATCGAAACGGCTGCGCGCGAAGCGGTCGCATCCAGACTGGAAGGGAAGACCGTGACGAAAACGATCGTCGTGCCAAAGCGGCTCGTGAACTTCGTGCTTAGCGCCTCGTGACACGGGGCCCCTCCGATTCGTCCTTTACTTCGTACCCGTGCTCCGCGATCGCAGCGCGAAGTTCGTCCGCGCGTCGCCAGTCCTTGTTGGACCGTGCCTCCTCGCGCTGTTCGATGAGCAATGCGATATGAGAAGGAAGATCACTCGCCCCGACATCGTTCTTTGTGAGTTGCTTCAGGATCGGCGGCTGAGAGAGCCCCAGCCCAAGGACGCGGTCCGCTGCGCGGATACCCGCCGCAATGTCCTCCGGAGAGAGTGCTGTATCTTTCGCCATCTCCCACAACACGGCAAGCGCTCCCGGCGTATCAAGGTCGTCGTTCACGCGCTCGGTGAATCGCTTCATGTACGCGGCGGGAGTGGTGCCGCCGTCGGGTTTGGCGTATGTGGCGAGACGCGAGAGAGCGATCGAGGATCCAGACAAAGATTCCCAACTGAAATTCGAACTCGTACGGTAGTGCGCTCCCAGGAAAAGGTAACGAAGCGCCAGCGGATGAAATCCTCTTTCAACGACGTCGGAAAGATAGACAACGTTGCCATCCGATTTAGCGATCTTCTGGCTCTCGATCTGCACGTGCGCGCGATGCATCCAGAATCGCGAGAGAGGCTTCTTTCCCGTCACGGCTTCGGACTGCGCGATCTCATTGTTGTGGTGCACTGGTATGTGCTCGATGCCCCCGGTATGGATGTCGATCTGTTCACCGAGTGTGCGGCGAATCATGGCGGAACACTCGATGTGCCACCCGGGGAATCCTTTGCCCCACGGGCTCTCCCAACCGAGCTTCTTGTCGAGCTTCCAAAGCGCAAAATCCGTTGGGTGCCGTTTACCGGAGACGGCGGCGACGCGCGCCCCCTCCTTAAGTCCCGCAAGGTCGATGCCGCCAAGAGCGCCGTATCCCGAGAAGCGCGTAGTATCAAAATAGACGCCGTCGGATGCTCGGTACGCATACCCCTTTTGTTCGAGGGTCTCGATCATCGCGACCTGCGCAGGAATGTGGTCGCTCGCGCGGGGGAACTCGATGTGGCCGGTGTCGATATTGAGCGATCGAATGTCTTCCTGGAAGATCGCGGTGTATTTCTCGGCAAGTTCCCGCATGTTCTCGAGCGTGAGTTTTTTGCCCTCGCGTTTCAGACCTTTGCTCATCTTGTCCTCGCCCTCGTCGGCATCCGACGTGAGATGGCCGACATCGGTGATGTTGATGACTTGGCGGACGGTAAAGCCATTGAACTCGAGAGTACGGCGGAGCACGTCGGCGAATACGAACATAGAAAGATTGCCGATATGTTGCTTCCCGTAGACCGTGGGTCCGCAGTTGTACATGCGCACTGTGTGCGCACGCGGGGGGAGCGTGAATTGCTGCGAGTCCTTAACAAGAGTGTTGTATAGAAAAAGGGGCGTATCGGTTGGTAGCTGCGTCTTTTTACGGGACCAGAGGAAGGGAAACTTCATCCGGTACAGTATGGACGTAATACAGCGTATCTTCAAGCGCCATCTACGCCGTGTGGTAGGATATTGGCAACGACATGGAGTTATTCGCAGAACTGAGCCTCGTCATCGTTATAGCAGCGTGCGTTGCGGTGCTGATGCGTCTCCTGCGCCAGCCACTCATCATAGGACATATACTGACTGGCCTGATCGTAGGCCCATTTGTGCTCAATATAGTGCACTCGGCCGAGACGTTCGCTCTGCTCGGCGAGATCGGCATCGCGATACTTCTCTTTACTGTCGGTTTGCATTTGAATCCCGACATAATCCGCAAATTCGGTAGGGTAGCCATTATTGCCGGAGTGAGCCAGGTCGCCATCACCTCTCTGGTGGGCTACGCGATATGTATCATGCTTGGCCTCAGTGCGTTGTCGGCCTTCTATGCCGCCGTGGCGCTCGCGTTCAGCAGCACCATCATCATAATGAAGCTCATTACGGACAAAGGCGACCTCGACGTCCTCTACGCGAAGATCGCCATTGGCTTTCTGCTCGTACAAGACCTCATCGCGGTGCTCTTGCTTCTGGGGCTGCCGCTTTTTTCCTCCGGCAATCTCAGTACCTTGAGTGTGGTGAAGTTCATTTCCGCTGGCGCACTGCTCGTCGCGTTCGTCTACCTCGCCTCGCGCTTCTTTGTGTCGAGGGCCAGCAATTTCATATCCGAATCGCAGGAATTCCTTTTTCTTTTTGCAATAACATGGGGAATAGGCGTGGCCGCCCTTTTCCAATATCTTGGATTTTCGCTCGAGAGCGGAGCACTTATCGCGGGTATTGCGCTCGCCTCATTGCCGGCGCGACAGGAGATAAGCGCGCGGCTCGTTCCACTGCGAGATTTCTTTATTGTGATGTTTTTTATCTACCTTGGCTCTCAGATGCAGCTCGGCGACATTATGGCGCTTTTGCCTGCCGCACTCATACTTTCGGCGCTCGTTCTTATAGGCAACCCCGTTATACTCATGGCTGTAATGGGACTTCTTCGCTACAAGAAGAAAACGAGCCTGCAAACTGGTTTTACCGTCGCGCAGATCAGTGAGTTTTCGCTCATTCTTGTGGCTCTTGGGGTGTCGCTCGGGCATGTGCCGCATTCGGTACTCTCGCTGGTGACGCTTGTCGGCGTGATCACGATATTCGGCTCAACGTATCTTGTCATGTATTCAGACAAGATCTACTCGGTGCTCGCGCCGTATCTTGGCATATTTGAGAGAGCGGACGCCCACGAAGTGCGTATCAAGAAAGACGCATATACGGTCGTGCTATTCGGCTGCAACAGGATTGGCTATGACTTTCTCGAATCTCTGGGGGAAATGGGCGAGCGTTTCTTGGTCGTTGACCACGACCCCGAAGCTGTCGCGGGCCTTACAGCACGGGGGATAGCGACGGAATACGGTGATGCGAGCGACCTCGACTTCCTGGAATCACTCGACTTGTCCAAGGTGGAGCTCGCAATATCGACCATACCGAACAACGAAACGAACTCGCTGATCTACCGTAGCGTGAAGTCGGCAAATCCGGATGCGGTGGTGATGCTCGTCGCGCACAGGGTCACGGATGCGCTCTCGCATTATGGTGAGGGTGTGGACTACGTGATACTCCCGCATTTTCTCGGCGGGAAATATGCGGCGGAGTTGGTCGTGAAGTTCCGTGCGGATAAAGGTAAATATGAGACTCTCAGAAATAAACATATCCAACATTTACATTTGCGCGTTTCCTCCGGTCAGGAGCATCCGCGTGTCGGCAGGTGAGGATCCGTGCACGGTGTCTTTTCATAGTGTTCGCCGCGTGAGATAATGCGTCGTCATGAGTGAGCAAAAGACACTTTCGTACGGTAGCGCGGCTTTCATGGCCGCGATCGTTTTGGTACTTGGATTCGTGGGCGGTAGTACCTATCAATCGCGTCATGCCACAGCTTCCGGCATTGTCTCGGCTGACATGCCACAGAACGTAGACTTTTCTCCGGTATGGAAAGCGTGGAGCATCATCGACAAGAATTTCGTACCCGCCGCTGTTGCCACCTCGAGCCCTCTTGCCACGACGACCGCGGAGCAAGACCAGAACAAGGTGTGGGGCATGATCAGCGGGCTTGCGGCGTCGCTGAACGACCCGTACACGTTCTTCCTGCCTCCCGTCGAGAATGAACAGTTCTCGAGCGATATGAGCGGGCAGTTCGAGGGGGTGGGTATGGAGATCGATGTGAAAGACCAGGTGCTCACTGTCGTGACACCGCTCAAGGGAACCCCGGCGGACCGTGCGGGCATAAAGAGCGGAGATCTCATCCTTAAGATAAATGGCACACTCACGCGCGATATGAGCGTCGAGACGGCAATAAAACTGATACGCGGTCCGAAGGGCTCGCAGGTCACGCTAACGGTCATGCGCAGCGGATGGTCCGAACCGCGAGAGATCAAGGTGACGCGGGATGTGATCAATGTTCCCATCATAAAGACCACGAAACGGCCCGACGGCGTCTTCGTTATCGCCGTGTCGACCTTTACGTCCAATTCTCCGGACCTCTTCCGTAATGCTCTGCGCGAATTCGTGCAATCCGGAAATACGCGTCTTGTGCTCGACCTTCGTGGCAATCCGGGCGGCTACCTCGATGCAGCCGTCGATATCGCAAGTTGGTTCCTGCCATCGGGTAGTGTGGTGGTCACGGAAGACTATGCCGGTCATGCGCAGAACGTTGTGCATCGCTCAAGCGGGTATAATATTTTCAATAAGAACCTGAAAATGGCGATCCTCGTGGATAAAGGATCCGCATCGGCCTCTGAGATTCTTGCCGACGCGTTGCGTCACTACAAAGTGGGAACTATGGTGGGAACCAACACGTTTGGCAAGGGCGTCGTTCAGGAACTCTTCGAAATAACCCCGAAGACCTCGCTTAAGGTGACCGTAGCACGCTGGCTCGGCCCGGACGGCGTCCAGATACCCCACGATGGTCTTATACCGGACATTATGGCAACGACGAGCGACCAGGCGATAAAGGCGGGCGACGATCCACAGATGGACAAAGCGATAGAGATATTAGAGTCTCAGTAACGTAACCTTTAGTTAGTTAAGTAAAGTCTCTTGAAATGCTCGGTCAAAAGTGCCGTCTTTTTTCTGAGAACTGTTTCCTTGGAGCAGGCTTGTTGCCACTCTCTTGCTGTCGAGTAATTCTCATTCACAGCAAAAGACTTGGTTTCGCGCAATCTGTTCGAATTGAGGGCGGGATTAAGGTATACAGCAGAAGCGACCCCAAGGCTGCGACCGGCGTAGGCACTTTCGATGCTGGCGACATCCCCACTGTCCATGTGGAACGAATACACCATGTCATTCGGCTTCAACGTTTCCAACAGTTTCGTGAACCCGGGTTTAAAATCGATCTTGCTTCCCGCACTCTCTCCACCGGTAGGAAATATTAGAAAGACACCACCATTCGCTATGTGTGAAGCAACCTCTGACAGCACGTTGGCATCTGCAGGGACGATGTATGTTTCGCCGATGAGAGCACGAAGGGTTTCGTAGCCGTCCCTGTCAACCATAATCTTTATATCATTTCGGTCGATACATCGAAGTATTGCGGGTACATCTACATAACCCGGGTGATTTGAAATGATTATCCCAGCGTCCGCATTGAGCCGTTTTCTTAATTCCAAAAAGTCCTTTTCGCCAGAACGCACATACACGGGAGCTATATTCCAAAGATCAAAGTACTTGTCGACACGATGGTGAAGAGCGGGCATGCCTTCTGTGGAAACATCGCGCTGAATATCGCCAAAGAGCTCTTTGTCTACTTTGTCGCGCAGATGCACTCCAAATTTCTCGCTCATAGTAATCATTCTAGCCTATTTTGCCCGGCATCATGTTCTCCTGTAGGATATATATATGAAAGTCATCATGCTCAAGGATGTTGGTGGGGTAGGGCAGCGGGGGAAGGTGATCGAGGTGTCCGACGGATATGCCCTCAACTTCCTCATTGCAAAGGGGAACGCTATACAGGCGACACCTCAGAAGATCGCCGACGTCGAGAAGACGAATGCCGAACTGGCCAAGAACGCTGCCGAGAAGAATGCGGCAATGGAGCAATCGATTCGCGCTCTTGAGGGCACCAGCGTTGATATAAAAGCCAAGGTCAACGAAAAGGGGCACCTGTTCAAGAAGATCATGAAAGAAGACGTGGCGAAGGCGCTCTTTCTGTCGCCCGATACGATCGTTGATTTCCAGGGTCCGATAAAGGAGTCGGGCGAACACAAAATCAAAATCGCCTTCGCGGGTGCGAAGGCGACAGTGATTCTCAAAGTAGATTCGAATTAAACGACGTCGACGACGCGGCGGGTGACGGAGCGTCCGTCAAAGTTTGTCTTGCGCTTGGAGCGGAACTGCACCTTGCCATCGGCAAGTGCGAAGAGGGTGTGGTCGACGCCGACGCCGATATTCTTTCCTGCCATGATGGCGGTACCGCGCTGGCGGACGATGATCTCGCCGGTGCGCACGATCTGGCCGTCGGAGCGTTTAACGCCGAGATACTTCGGATTTGAATCGCGTAGGTTTTTTGTCGTTCCGCCTGCTTTTGTATGTGCCATGGTGTCGTTCTATTTGGTATATTTCCCCCTATGGGTAGCGAGACTATACAGGAATTGAGCGCTAAATGCAAGCTCTATATTGAGCAGTCAATAGGGGAATGGGGTGTTTTTGGCCTTGTTTTACTGGCCGCTTTGGGCTCTTTCGGTCTTGGCCGACTTTCGATCCTTGAAACTGCCCGTCCGATGGTCACGATCACAGAAACCGCTGCAGCGGCCCTTCCCCCTGGCATTCCCATTGGCGGTGAATTTGTCGCATCAAGAACGGGAAGCGTGTACTACTATCCTTGGTGCTCAGGCGTGGCGAAGATCGCGGTGACCAACCAGCGATGGTTCAGATCGGAAAAAGAAGCGCAGGCAGCAGGCTATCGGCCGGCCAAGAATTGCAAAGGTTTGGTGAGTACCGATTGAGAGGCTACAATACTGCGTATGATAGCTGTCGACGTGGAGGCGACCGGAACGGAGCCGACCAAACATTCAATTGTGAGCATAGGGGCGCTCGATGTGGAGAACCCAACGAACCGTTTTTATATGGAATGCCGCATGTGGGATGGCGCGCATGTCATGGAGGGGGCGCTGGCGGTCAACGGTTTTACGATGACGCAGATCAAGGACCCGGCGAAGGCGAGCGAGGCGGACCTCACTCATGCGTTCCGTGCGTGGGCCGATACCGTCGAGAACCGCACCTTCGCAGGCCAGAACGTGTCATTCGACCGTGACTTTCTCAAGGAAGCAGCGGAGCGGGCGGGGCATACCGACTGGCCTTTTGCTCATCGCACACTCGATACACACACGATGGCATACATGCACATGATCAGCCGCGGTCAGAAGCCGCCGATGCGTCTCCATCGCTCCGCGCTCAACCTCGATGCGATCTTGAATTATTGCGGCATCCCTGAGGAGCCGTCGCCGCACAACGCGCTCACCGGAGCCCTCTGTCATGCGGAGGTTATCTCCCGGCTTCTCTATGGCCGCAAGCTCCTACCCGAGTTCATGCATCTCGAGATCCCGTGGAAGTAATTTCTTGGTATGGAAAACGTCGAGATAGTGGAGATAACGCCGGACGAGTGGAAGACACTCCGCGATCTTCGTAGAGAGGCCGTCATGGAATCACCTGCGGCGTTCGGTCAGAATGAGGAAGAGGTGGATTCAGTCGAAGAGAAAGAGTGGAGAACGCGGCTCTCCAAGCATTCGTACTTGTTCGTAAAAAAGGGGAATGCGTTCGTTGGTATGGGTTGTGTTGTGCCCGAAAAGAATGCGAAAAGTAAGCACGGGGCGAACATATACGGCCTCTACGTTTCTCCTCAAGAGCGGGGCAATGGCACTGGTCGAAAGCTGCTCGAGGCGCTTATCGAGCACGCGAGGCGATGGTATCCCGACCTTATCAAGATATCGCTCATCGCTTCGGCAACTCAATCCGCCGCACTCTCGCTTTATGAGAGTACGGGATTCAAACGGATCGGAGTTCTTGAGAAGGAGATGAATATCAATGGAACGTACGTGGATGAAGTAATGCTCGTGAAATTCTTATAACATTTTTTATGAAAATCATCCGCAGAGCGGGGATGTATCTTTCGCTTTCTTTCATTGGGGCGCTCCACATCATCCGCTATTGGGTATCCATATTAATGGGCGATGAGGGATCGCAAGGGGTGCGCATCATTCTCGTCGATGACCGTCGGGTGCTCCTGGTCGCGCACTGGTATGCACCGTGGACATGGACGCTTCCGGGCGGCGGAGTTGATCGCGGAGAAACTGCCGAAGCAGCCGCGATGCGCGAGGCGCTTGAAGAAACGGGTCTCAAAGTGAATTCGGTCGCCGGCGAAATAGGTACCTATACCGGCTCGATGGGGAAGAGAGACCTGCTTACCGTATTCTATACGGGCGATTTCAGCGGTTCCCTCGCGCTTACTCCAAATTTCGAGATCATGGCCCGCAGCTGGTTTGATATCGATAATCTGCCCGCGGAGCTCTCACCGGCGAACAGGCGACGTATAGAGGCTTACAGGGACGGCATCAGAGGGGAGCGTGCCCGTTGGTAATCGCTTGGGCCCGGTCGTGTCGTAATATACCTATTGACCATGTCGCACAATATATCTTTTGCGACGTATAGCCATCTGCAAAAAGGGGTTGATTCTACCCCTAAGCTCGAACCAGCTTGTCGTGCTGATAGCTACTAAGACCTACTGCTTGCGGTGCGGGACACAAATGCCCTCTCGCGTGGTGATACCGTAATAATCCCCTAAGCGATCGCAATGCTCTGTCTTCTGCGTACTTAGTCGTCTCTTGCTCCTTCAGATACCGTTCAAAGGCTCTTAAATGGCGTATTTCGATCTCCCCCACATCTGAAATATCGGCAAACCGAGCAAACCTCGTCAGAATGGGTTTTTCCATTGGAGCCATCGTAGGAGCTGTCAGAACCTTATGACTAAGGTAATCCTGTATCTGCGATTCAATTACGCGCTCTTTAAAGCGTCCTAACAGGCTAATTCGATTGATCATGTTCATTATGACTTGAGTCAAGGAGCTAAAGATTATTTTACATGAGAATTGAGCCGTCTGCATATCTATTCCTTTGACCCTTTAAACACACGGTGCCGGCAATTGCCCAGATACCGAGAGTAATACTGCTCGTCCGTCAGAACTTCCTCACCATTCAGCTCGTCTAAGAGAGACCAAAGTGATGACGTTCCTCGCGAAATGAATGGACGCAAGACATTCCTAGATGCCACATATGATTTCTGGTTTCTTAATCGGGGATCGGTGAAAGCTTTCGCCATATATTTTGCAAGGTAGTTGGCTATCTTGATATGCCCGTCAGTTTTTTTGTAGTAAACGAATCCCATACCCCATTTCATTGCGATTGTTCGAGTAGTCCGTTCTTGTGATACCACCTCCTCGGGTAGCCCCCAGAACAAACTGTGAAAATGAACAGCTCCACGTTTTTGGAATTCAGGGACGGCAATGTACTTGAATGATTTGCCGTAGCTGTAGCGGAGAGCTTGGTTAAAAGCGCGGAGACGTTTGTATCCGTAAGAGAGATCGGTAATGATATCTTTGCAGGTAAGAGTAATGAGTACAGGAAGTTCAGATCCGACAAGGTTAGCTTCGACCAGTCTTCTAAAATCCATTTTTGCGCGTCGCGAATGATCGTGTCTTTTCCCCAACTTCCCTTTCGATACAGAATTGCCTCCATCAGCTCCCAAATCCACATTTGAAGCGTTAGTCTCACGTTTTGGTGATGGGCGTCTTCGTCGATCCACCACCCTTGGTTCTCGTTGGTATTCATATATTTCTGTTTTATTCCCGTATTGAATTACTTTGTTGTAGCCCATTGAATTCTTAGCTATTTGTACTGAGTGGCGCGTATAGCAAGTCTGGACAGCCGGCCGCGGCGCTAAAGCGCCTGCGGCACGCCTGTCCGGCGCCACTCCCCTCTCTCTGTATAAAAATTCCCTGCATGACAGCAGGGTGCTACAGAACGAGAACCAAGTGTATGGGAACGTTTTAACTTTGTTTTGACTCGTCCGAATCTTCGCCAAAAACAAGGCGATATCCCACTTGAGCGACATTGTGGAGCACGTCGAGCTTCAGTTTCTCCTTGATGCCTTGAATGATCGGATACAGATCCATTCGATCTGTTTTCGTAGGTTCAGTCCGATTAGGGTAAGCTGCCCGTATAAGATCAGCGTGCGAAGCCTGCATATCAGGACTCTCACACAGGGCAAGTAGCACCTTAAACTCCTTTGATGAGGGCGTGAAAGTTCCTCGGACATCGCTGAGGACGAAGTCTCCTGTACGGCGGTTGAGGAGTAGAGGGCATTCTTTAGCCGGAGGCTCTTTGGGTGCTTCCATTTTGGGCAACTTCTCAACCTCTGCAAGGAGCATCAAATGAAACTGTTTTAGCCTATTCTCGAATGATTCACGATTCGCATATCGGCGGGCAAGCCGCTTTAGATTCTCCCTGCCCCATTTTGTGGGTGATCTCTTTGCATATTCGGGGTTGATATTCTCGACGCCTTTCATCATGACAAGAGCTTCGGGGTATAAATCATACTCAGGCTCGTTGATAGCGTTTTTATAGTCCTCAAGTGGGTCATACACCCATGCTTCAGTAAAACAACCGACGGCATAGAGACTAAAGCGCTCAAGTCGATCTGTGCGTTCTGCCCTATCATCAGCCTCCTCGTCAGTTAGTTTGTGATCACGTTCCCATACGGCAATGTGCTTTTCTCGAAGTTCGTTTTCGCTCGCCTCATAAAGCCCGTGCAAGACAGGGTCTTTAATTACAAGGTCAAAATAGTGATGTAGGTTTTGATAGAACCTCGAATTGTTGTCGCTCTCGAACACAGCATCGTAGCGGATTTTTAGGGACTCTTGCAGATTAATCATATAGGCCTTTTACGGCAGGTCCATTTGTCGATTTATTTCGTCAACCCACGCAGAGGCAAGCAGTTTAAGATTTGCCATATTGTCTGCACCTTGCTCAAGAAACCTTTCGAGATAATCCAATGCTTCTGAAGGATTTTGTAATTTTCGATAGTACAAAAAGCCAATCCAAAAAAGCAGCTGAGGTCTTCGGTCGCCGTCAGCAATCATCTTTTTCGAGAAATTAATGCTGTCATTCGAAATGCGAGTATCTCCTTCAGAGGTGTGCCGTTCAAGACTCCTACAGACTCGTTGTGCATGGTCAAAGTCTTCATTCACCAGGAGCAAAAATGCTCTGTTAAATTTCCACGTGACGTCTCCGGTAGGCGCTGCTCGTTCCGCGATATCCGTTGTTTCTAGTGCGGCACTAGCGTCATTATCATATTTAAACTCGATTATAGAACGCAGAATAAGAGCGGAATAATTGCGCTGCGCGATTGTTAACGCCGCTCCCACTTCTTCTCGTGCCTCATCCAGCCTGCCTGCATTAAAGGCCGCGATTCCTTTAACAGCGTGGGCGTCACTAATAACATTGTCCAATTTGGAATATATTGCTTGAACATTCGGTGCCAAGGGCTTAGGGAGGGCCGCAATTTCCTCTTTTAAGCGAGTATGTAGATTCAGCGTAGAGTCGGGTTTACCCGAGATAAGTGCGGCAACGCCAGTAATGTATCTGACTGTGTAATAAATCATATCTCCCGCTATTTCTGAGGCGTGGAACGACATATCTTCGGTAAACTGCAGACGCACTGGCAATGCTTCTCGGAAATCTCGCGAGAGTTTACTGCCGATGTTTATAGAAACTGGACGATGTGAGACGTAGCCTTCGAGATCAAGATAGGTGAAGGCTCCCCTATGGCGTGCAAAACCCCAAATCCATATATCGCCTCTAGTTTTTCTATTCCGCCTTGCGATATTCCCCCCGTTAACAGTTCTAGCGAAATGTTCTGGCAGATCAATCACATGCGTTGAATCACTAATTCCGCCAGTAACTAGGTCGGCTCGGAGCTTCCTCATCAGGTCACTTTTCAATACTTCTGCCGACGGGTCATGTTCGGTTGAGATAGAGATTACTATATTCAACCTGTCTCTTTTCTTTCTCGGTAGCCGGAATCTGCCAAACAACCAGATAGCAATGAATATAGACACGGTTGCAACGTCAAAATAGAACAAATACTGCTTCGGAAGAAAGGCGTTTAAGATCACGCTGTTTAAGGTTCCTAGAACAAGCATGATTAATACCACCCAGCCAATAAGCGCCTTGAAGCCATAAAACGGCCTCAACCAACTGACGATTTCCTCGGCAAACTTATCGGGCATTGCCGAATCCTACTGCTCATGAAGGTTTGACACAACTACAGAACATGCCAGAAAACGCAAAACCACTCTTTCAGGTGGCCCTATGTCTAACGCGCCTTTAAAACACGAAGAATAGTAGAATTTTAAGCCTGCTGAGCACGTGCCTCAAGCCAAAGAGGTAGAAGTGCATTCTTCTTTGCTTTTATATCCTTGAGCCAGTCCCTGAAATCCTTACGGTGCTCCTCTTTCAAAATATGTGCATCCACGAAGTCTAAGAAGTACGCCGTAGTGCCTAGGCCTAAGCTGGCCAGCCAAAAACGCTCACGACCCATACCGTGTTTCAAATAAGGATTTCCATGCACGATCTCGGAAACGTAAGAATAAATTTCATATTGCTTTTTTGCGCCAAACACCGTCGCTGCTCTTTTCGAAAACGACGTCATTTTCTCTTCTGTTAGTACCTCCCTCCAGGGCGGAATGAGGAGTTTTCGATCTCGCAGCCAATAAAAATCAAACTCCGAATGCTTCCTGGGGTAATCTGGCATCTCTCTGACTAGCAGGGACTCGTTTAAGGCTAAAAGTACCTCGAAACCTCTTATATCGGGAACTAAATGAAAAGTCCGTAGCTGATAGGTCAAAATGATCAATGCCCTCCGGTCCTCGCTCATTATTGAAGTGTCGTGGACATAGAGATTTCGAGCATAAATGTCCATCAACGCTCTGAGAGTCGATAGTCTAAAGAATGATTTATCATCTTCAAGACGTAAGAACTCATCTGCAATAAAACTCAAATACTGGGAATAAACTTCTAGAGATTTAACACGAAACTGATTGAAAAGTATCGCAACAGGATCATCTCTCTGATCAGGATGCTGCGCGTGTTCGTGGATTTGTTTTGCTCTCGCATCGAGCATGATAACGCCGCTCCGCATAGACGCCGCATAGCCCTCAAAAACTGAGTCTTCCTCCCTAACCATGATCTCATTATACATATATGCGACTAACCGGTTCCTAAAATAAATCACACCAAATTTCGTCCCGTTGTCGTCCCACATGGGGAATATGCTTAAGCATAAAACCACCCTTTCGGGTGGCCCTATGTTTAGCTCCTTGAAGGCTTTTAAGTGTATTTTCGTCATCCCCTATCATTCTCGTTCTATATCTTTTGCGACACGTAGGCCTAGGCACATCGGCCTGATATAGTTTACACATCCGGCTGTGAGTTGCCTGTCCGGATACTGGCCGCTGTAGGCCAGTGAGTGTTGAGCCATGTTTGTCTTGAATGTCGGATCCCGCGTTGGGATTCGATCCCCTAGACTTGCCCCATACACCGGTCGTCGGTCGCGGGGCTTTTTCTTTGCTATGCTATGAGGAGCTGGTGCCGGACACTGCGTCCCGCGCCAGCAGTACAGCGGCTGTCGCTGTTGCCCCTATACTTTTTCAATACAATCTTCGATTGTCACGAAAAAGTCCCTAGGGGCTGTTTCTATGGCGGTCTATACTCACGATATGTATACCGACGAGCTCAAAAGACTTTTGTCGCCGCTCGAGCGACGAATATTCGCACGACTGACTTCCCCGCAAAAGATCCAGGATTTTCTCGATACCCTCTCGATCAATTTTGAGAAAAGTGGAGAGACGTATATGTCGCCGCGCAGGACCCTCAAGACAAAGACCGCGCACTGTTTTGAGGGCGCGCTGGTTGCCGCCGTGGCGCTGGCATATCACGGCGAGAAGCCGCTCCTCATGGACCTGCGTACCGAGCCTGATGATGAGGATCACGTGGTCGCTTTGTTTCGAAGGAACGGCCTATGGGGCGCCATGAGCAAGACCAATCACGCTACCCTTCGATATCGGGACCCTGTGTATCGATCGCCGCGCGAGCTCGCGATGTCATATTTCCACGAGTATATCGACAAGCGCGGAAGAAAGACCCTTCGAGAATATTCGGCACCGTTCGATCTGAGAAAGTACGAGACGGACAGCTGGCTCACCGCGGAGTTTGAGCTCGTGTCGCTCGTGAACGATCTCGATGACTCACGCCACTTCCCTATCGTTCCGAAGAAAAATCTAAGATCGCTGCGCAGGGCCACACAATTCGAGATACGAACGATGGACGCGACCGAGTGGCGTGCGAGAGATAATTCGACAGGCTGATCATAAATAATTAAGCGGATTCAGATAGCCGCTGATCGGCGGCACCGGCATTACAGCTCCCGCACACGGCGTTGTCGCTTTTGTCGCGTCGCCGAGTTTGAGTATTTTGGTCACGGCGGTCACGTAGACCCCGAAATGGAGATGCGGGCCGGTTGCATAGCCCGTTTCGCCGCTGTAACCGAGCAGTTGGCCGGTGGCAACGGATTGGCCCTGTGTGACGTTTACCTGGGAAAGGTGCGCGTACATGGTGCTGAGGCCGTTGTTGTGCCGCACCATGACCCATTTGCCGAACGAGTAGCAGCCGCGCACCAGATCGGTATTACCGGTGCCGGCAATAGTACCGCCGAGCGCCGATTTGATCGGAGTGCCGATGGGTGCGGCAAAGTCCATGCCGTTGTGACCCTTGCCGCCGTAGGCACCGGAAGCGGCGAACGGCGTATTACCGAAGTACTGCGTAATGCGCACGTTGTCGAGCGGCCAATGCAGCACTCCTTTGCCGGCCGGAGTTATTTGCGAAGGGTTCACGGCAACGTTCAGCTGCGCTTTCAGGTTGCTGAGCGCCGCTTCGAAACTCTCCTGCTGCGCCTTCTTCTGTGCAAGTATTTTTTGATAGGTCGATTCCTGCGATTTTGTCTGCGCGAGGAGTTCCGCCTGTGCGCGTCGAGTCGCATCTAGAGAGCCCTGCTGAGAAGCGAGCGTCTGCTGCTGTTTGAGGAGCTGTGCCCGTTTCGATTCCGCCGTCGCCTTTGATTCCGACAAGCTCTTCTTTTCTTGTGCGAGCCTTTCGATATCCGTTTGGACCGCGCTCTGTATGTTCGCGATGTAATCGATATCTTGCCACGCGTCCGAAATATCCGCAGCTGAAAGTACGGAAATGGACAGTGGCTGCTGTTCGGTCTCGTTGAGCGAGCGTATCGATTGAGCCAGCCCGGCCCGGTCGCCCTCGATCGTCGTTTGCTTGTCGGCGATACCGCTCGCGAGTTGTTGGATCTGGATCTCAGTTGTTTTGATCTGGCTCTTCGTTACGGTGATGGATGCGGTAAGTTTCTTTCGCTGCAGATCGAGTTGTGAGATCTTATTCTGCAACGTGTTCTTCTGCTTCGTCGTCGAATCGAGTTGCGCCTGGTATTGCGCTATCTCTTTATTGAGCTGCTCGATCTGGGCGTTGTTTTGCTCGATCTGTTGCTGCAATTCCGCTTCTGATTGTGCGAAGGAAAAAACAGGCAATAGAATAAGCGCGAACAGCATGTACGCGAACAAGTATCTAAGCGTCATACGAGAACGGAGATGCCCCTCTTGATCCGTGCGAGCGTCGTGTCTTTTCCAATGATCGATGCGATAAGGAATGGGTCTGGAGATCGCGCACGGCCGGAGAGCGCGTACCGGAGCGGCCACAATACGGCACCTCTTCCCTTTGTTGTCGCGTAATCCCACACGATACCCTTGAGACGTTCGGGGTCGGCGAAGATTTCTTCCGACGCGCTGCTCAGCAATTCATGAAGCGCCGAGAGATGCTCCGCGGCTTCCGCCGGGGACGCACTTTTTCCGGGCAATTCAGACGCGTCGGGTGTCGGATCGTTAAAGAAGCAGTCGAACTCACCCTCTAGAGCAAGGTCATTGATGTCACTCCAGACACTGATGCGCTCTTTGACTATCGGCATTATGCGCATGCCCATCTCCGCATTCCAGAGCAGGCCCCGCTCCCCTGCCACCTTTTGAAGGATGGGCATGACCTGGTGCGCAAATTCGTCATCGCTCAGCTTTAGTATGTACTCGCGGTTGTACCAGCGGAGCTTCTCGATATCGAATACGGCGCCGCTTTTGTGAAGGTCTTCCAGTTCGAATTCTTCCACCATTTCGGCAAGCGTAAGGATCTCTCGTCCCGAGGGCGGCGTCCAGCCGAGCACGGCTATGTAATTAAGAAGCGCCTCAGGCAGGAATCCCTTTTCTCGGTAGCTACGCACGGCGACATCCCCGGTGCGCTTCGAGAGTTTTGATTTGTCGGAACCAAGATGCAGCGGGTAGTGAGCGTAGTGCGGTCGCTCGTATCCAAGTGCCTCCTGAATAAGTATCTGGCGCGGCGTGTTCGATATATGATCCTCACCGCGGATGATATGCGTGATGCCCTGCGTGGCGTCATCAACGACGACAGCGAGATGATAGAGCGGATCGTCGATGGCGCGCCCGATGGTAAAGTCTCCGAGCTCTGTAGTATCGAATGTGATATCGCCACGTACGATATCCGTGAAGGTCACCGATCTGCCAGGGTTTCGCAGTCGTATTACTTGCACGAGTTTCCCCGGCTCTTTTTTGCTTTCCTCTTCTGATACGTATGCTTTGTTCTCCTTCACGAGCTGCTGCATGGCCTCTGTGTGAGCTGCGACGAGCTCCGTGGTGCGGCTGAACTCATCCCATGAGAGTCCGAGCCATTTGAGCTGCTCTTTAATATCCTCTTCGTATTCGATCTTGCTGCGCTCTTTGTCGGTGTCCTCGCTGCGGAAGAATATCGTGCCGCCATGTTTTTTGGCGAAGAGGTAGTTGAGGACAGCCATACGCGCGGTGCCCACGTGGCAGTACCCTGTCGGGCTTGGGGGAAATCGTACGCGCACACTCATACAGGTTCGTGAGACAAAGCGGTTTCGATGATGACCGTGGCGATCTTCTTTGCAGCCGCGGGACGAGCGAACGCACGTGCGGCTTCGGACATCACCCTGACACGTTCAGGGTCTTGTGTGATGCGCTCTATCTCGGCAATAAGGATGTGAGATGCAAGGTTCCGCTGATCAATGACCACCGAGGCTCCCGACCGTGCATACGAGAATGCGTTATCGGTCTGATCGTGCGAGACGTTAAGCGGTATCGGTATAAGGATGGACGGTAGACCCCAGGCAGCGATCTCGAATATCGTGCCGCTGCCCGCGCGCGCAACGATAAGTGTCGCGATCCCGGCAGCCATTCGAAGCGCAAGCGCGTTCAGAAGACCGAAAGCATGATATCGCTCCGGATACGTGGACTTCTTAAGCACGACGGAAGCGATCCCTGCGGTTTCTTCGAGATTCGCCGTGCCGGTCTGGTGGATGACATTGTATGTCTTTACGAGCTCGGGCAGTGCGTCGATGATGGTCTCGTTGATCGCCTTTGCACCTTGAGAACCACCCATGATAAAAATGGTCTTAAGGTTCGGATCAAGCTTCAAAAATTCGTAGCCGCCCTCCGCGGTCGGATGCTCTATCTCACGTCGTATCGGATGGCCGACACGCGCTATTCTGTCCCGTACGCGTTCGGGAAAGTGTGCGGCCGCCTCGGGATGTGCGACACCTATCCAGCGCGCGAACCGCGAAGACCAGAGCGATACGCGGCCCGGCTTTGCATCGGCGTCGTAGATGATGCATGGGATGCGCAGCAGGCGTGCCGCGTACAGTGTCGGGAATGCGGCATATCCTCCGGTGGAGAAAATAACGTCGGGATACAGGCCGTAGAGCATGAACGTCGAGCGTAGTATTCCCAAACCAGTAGAAAACACACTGAATACATTGAGGATGCTGCGGTAGCGGCGCATTCGTCCCGCAGGGCTCTGTACATAACGGATATCGTGCTCCTGCAAGGAGAGCATGTCGAACGGCGCGGGCCCTATATAAAAGAGTTCTGGCTCAATAAGCGTACGCTCGATAGCAATGTCCTCGATCGCCTCGGCGACGGCAATAAGCGGGTAAAAGTGACCGCCGGTCCCGCCACCCGTGAGTGCGATTCGCATATGAAGGTATTGTAACGCGTCCGTCGCTTTTTGTAACTTTGTGTATGTGCGGGTCTAGGAAGTCTTGCGGCTACGCGCCCGTGAGATATTGAGCAGTATGCCGGCTGCGCCGAGCGATGCGAGCATGGCGCTTCCGCCCTGGCTCACGAAAGTCAATGGTATACCGGTAAGCGGCGCAACGCCGAGCATGGATGCGATATTGATGAACGCCTCGGCAGAAAGGTATGTTGAGAGGCCCACGGCGAGCAGGGATCCGAAGTGATCGCTTGCGCGAGCCGCGACGCTGAATCCGCGTAGGGCGAACCCAAGAAAAAGGAGCACGATGACTACGGACCCGACAAAACCCATTTCCTCAGCCGCTACGGCGAAGATCGAATCTCCCATCGGCTCGGGTAAATAGGTGAACTTTTGTATCCCCTGCCCGAAACCACGCCCAAGCAGTCCTCCGGATCCTATGGCGATGAGAGATTGTTTCAACTGGTAGGACTCTGCCTGCTGGCCCTGCGACGGATGTATGAAGGTCATGATGCGGTCCTTCATGTACGGCCTCACGAGCGTCAAGGAGCCAAGTGCGACGATCGCGATGCACAACGTTACCCCGATCTGCTTCCACGATGCTCCCGCGGCGAAGTACACTGCGCCGACGCCGATGCAGATGACGCCCAAGGTGCCGATATCCGGCTGTGCGACGAGGATAAAGACCGGCAGGGCGAGAATGGCCGCAAAACCACCGAGGCCGTAGGTGAACGTTTCTGATCGGCGGCCTATTGTTGAATAGTATGCGGCCGCAAGCATGATGGCAGCTATCTTGAGCCCCTCGGCGGGCTGAAAGGAGATGCCCGCGAGCAGTATCCAACGTCTGCCGCCTCCGTGGGCAAATCCGATATGCGGAATGAACACTGCAAGCGTCGCGAGGACCGCAAGCCCGAAGATATACGGCGCGTATTTCCTCCAGACGCGGTAATCGATGGTGGCGCCCACAATGAGCGCGACGAGACCCAGTCCGACACCGAGCGCCAAGTGTCCGAATAGTACAGAGCTCATGTTCGTCGAACCTCGCGCAAGAAGTCCAAAAGCCGCTGATGCGAAGATCATGCATCCGCCTATCACAAGTACGGCGAGCAAAAGCACGAGAGTTCTATCGAAACGGCCGCGCTTCATCCCTCTATAATATCACCGGCAAAAGTGTGCCGGTCGCCGAAAGGGCGGTGAGTGCGATGATCACGCCGGCGAAAGCAAAGACGACGGAAAGGATCCAATAGCGCATGACCACCTTGCTTCCCGGCCAGCCGATGGCCTCAAAGTGGTGGTGAAGCGGCGCAATGCGGAATAGCTTCCTGCCGAAGATCTTTTTGGAGAGCATCTGCGCGATATCGGAGAGCACCGTCACGACAAGCAACATACCGATAACGGGCAACACCGAGATACCGACGCCCCCGCCGAGCTTGTCGGTCATGAACGCAATGACACCAAGGACGAGGGTGAGTCCCATTGTGCCGGTGTCTGTCATGTAAAAACGCGCCGGGGGCACGTTAAACCACAAGAACGCGAGCAGTCCGCCCACGATAGCGGCGGAAAAAGCGGCGAGGTCGATCTGATTTTGCGCGAACGCGATGATGGAGTACGACGCAAAAATGGAGGCGAACACGCCTCCCGAAAGGCCGTCGATGCCGTCGATGACACCGGATGCGTAGAGCGCGAGCGACACCAGTATGTAAAGAGGGATGATGAGTGCACCGATCTCTAGTGGCGCGTGGAACGGTATGCTCACGCTCGTTACATCGAGTTTGTCCCAGAACCACCATCCAATGAATGATGAGAGCACAAAAACAAACAGCAAGCGATAGCGGAGTGCGAGACCCTCCGCGTTGGGGCGAATGACGAGCAGGTCGTCGACCAGGCCGACGAGGGACCCGCCAAGAAGTGCGGCAAGCGGCAGCCAAGTCTGGTTGCGGCTGAGGAAGTCAAGACGCAGGATCTCTGCCCGCGGATCGAAAAAAGCTACTATGGAGATGCCGACGACCGTCAGCACGACACTGCCCCACACGACGATTCCGCCCATGCGTGGCGCTCGGACCTCGTGACGCACGTGGAGTCTGTTGAATTCCTGCGCCGCAGAACCGTCAAGACCGATCTTGCCGGATCGTTTTTTCCATGCCTTGAACTTATATAAATAGTGAGTGAGCGCAGGGGTAAATACGATGCCGATAACGAATGCGGTGGCGGCGGGTACCAATACTCTGATGAGATCGTACAACATATCTATTGTGTTACTGCGTCCCTGGCGGCGGTAACAAGCTTTTGAATGTCGGTGAATCGTCCTTGGTGCGATGAGCCGAGGACAACTGCAACAACGGGATGTGCGAGTCCTATATCAAAAACGACGGCAAGGTTCCCGCCGGCAAGGTCGGTGAATCCCGTCTTTCCCATGATGAGGCCGGGTATCTTGCCCAGTGCCTCGTTGGTATTGAATGCAGATGTGGTGCCTCCTTGTTCATCGGTGAGTAGCAGCCCGTCTTTGGCCGTACCGGCGAATACCGCATAGCTCGTAGATGCGGCGTAGGCGAAGATCGCTTCGACGTCCCGAGCGCTGCCATAAGCGCCTGATTGAGTGAGGCTCTCATCTAAACCGCTTACGTTAAGAAAATAGGTGTGCGAAAGACCAAGTTGCTTTGCGAGATCGTTCATGCGCCAAAGCGTAGCGCCTACGAGCGGAGAGGCGGGGTACTGCGCATGGACTTCGGCATCCGCAGCGCTCGCCAGGATCTTCGCGCCCTCGTTCGAAGACGCGATGAGCGTGAAGTTGATGACATCGCTTACCTTCCAGCGTTCTCCTTTTGCCAGACGCTGCGCGCTTCCCTTCGGAGCGGTGTCGTACGGAATAGTGATCACCGCATCGGCCGGTAAGGAACTGGAGACAACGAGGATCAACGGGACTTTCGTAAGTGATGCGAGCGGCAGTTGCGCGTCGGGATTCAATTCGTAGAGTGTCTTTCCAGTGGTGAGGTCCACCACGATCGCACTTTTTGCCTCTATGGATATATCGGTGAAGGGGTCGCTCGTGGTAGCGGCCGCGGATGTTTGGGCTCTCTGTGCGACGCGAATGTCCAAGAGCGAGAATACGACGAACGCCATCGCAATGCCGAGCATGAGCAAAGCAAAGATCCCCACCGCATGCGGTGAACGCAGGAAAGCGTCCGGACTATTCGGAGTGTTCTGTGTTTCCGGCATGATCGTCAAACGGCTCTTTCGATTTTTGTGATTCCTCGAACGCGGCCAATTCGCTGGCTATTTTAGCATACTCCGGCAGTTCGCGCCCATCGCGCGCCCCGAGATGGGCGAGCAGTTCGACCGTAGGCCGATACAGGTACTCGCGAGCATCTTCGGGATTCGCTGTCCTTTCGAGCAGTCCGCGAGCCGCGAGCAGTCGTATCGTCGAAGACGTGTTGACGCCGCGGATGTAATCGATCTGCGAACGCGTAGAGGGCCCTCGGTAGAGCACGATGGCGAGCACCTCGAGGCCGGCGTCGCCTATCTCACGACCGAGCTCCCGTTCAAACGCGCCCTGTACCGTCTCTGTCGCCTCCGGAGCGACGGCAAGGGTAACGTCCCGCTCGGTCTCTACAATGGTGAGTCCGGTCCCCTGTTTTGTGTCACGCAATATCTGTATCGCGGCAGCGAGCTGATCGGGATCAGCTTCAAGGATCTGCGCGAGCTTCTTCTTGGCGATCGTACCGCCTTCGCTGAAAAGTAACGCTTCGATCTTTTGTTGAAGTTCCATGGTCATACAGCACTACCGTAACGCGGCACCCCCGCGTTCTCGATCTCAATTGTAATGTCCTCGAAGAGTTTCTCCTGAGTTATGCTTGCCGCACCCGATCGTACGAGTTCAAGCATAGCAAGAAAGTACACGATGACTTCGTGTCGATCCTTACTTTTCGTTAACTCGCTGAATTTCGCGCGGAATGCGGTCTTCAGACGCTCCCGCAAGTGAACGATAACCTCTTCAAGCGCAATGACTGGTGCGACGGCGGCCTTTGCGAGCTCTTCAGGCTTCGGCAGCATGTTCAGGAGTCGCATCGCTGCCTGATAGATGGTGCTGGAAGCTGCTTCAGCCGGACTGAACACCGCAGGACGCATCGGCGCGCGATGGGCGAAAAGTATGGGATGAGTTCCCCACTCCTTACGCAACAGCTTTGCGGCCTTTCGAATGACCGCGTAACGCGCGAGTCGCTTCTCCAATTCGGCGACCGATTCCTGTTCGCTTTCGGAAAGTTCCAGCATCGGAAGTAATGTTCGCGACTTAATGAGAAGCAGCGTTGATGCAACGAGAATGAACTGAGCGGTCTCGCCAAGCGGCAGTTGGGGCAGTTTTTCGACGTACGAGAGGTATGCGTCTGCGACCTCCGAAAGAGAAACGCTCGAGATCGACATCCGGCGCTCTTCTATGAGATTCAGAAGCGTTTCAAGAGGGCCCTCGAACGCCGGGGTCTGCAGGCTAAATCGGTTGCTCATGATGACGAGTCCTGTTCGCCCTCTGAAAGAAGGCCGTCGATGCGATGCATATCGCGCGGGAACATCGTTGCTTCGCGGATATTCCTGAGCGCAAGGATCTGCATGGTCATACGCTCTGCGCCGAGTGCGAAACCTCCTTCGGGAGGCGCCCCATAACGGAACGCTTCGAGGAACATCTCGATCTTTTTTGGGTCCATTCCCCACTTCTCGACGTGGTCCATCAATTGCGCGTAATCATTGATGCGTCGGCCACCAGAGAGCCACTCAACGCCGCGGCAGAGGAGATCCATGCCCTCGTTAAAGTCCGGATCCTTGGGATTGGGATACACGTAAAAGGGCTTCTCGCGCGTCGGGTACCCGTATACATACACGAAATCAGATCCGGTCTCTGTTTTGATGATCTCGCAAAGTGTACGCTCGTCCTCGGGATTAAGGTCCTTGTCGCCGCGCGAATCGCGACCCGTCTTTTCAAAGATCATGTTCTGCGCTTCTGTAAGTGAGAGCGTTGGCGTCGAGTCGATCATCGTGGGAAGCGTCGCCCCGAGAAGCTGGAGCTCTTTTGCACAGCGCATCCCGACCTGGTCGAGAATAAATCGCACGGTGCGCTCCGACATGTCGCGCACGTCTCGCCACGAGTCGATAAATGCCATCTCCGCATCGAGCGATACTATCTCGGTGAGATGGCGCGTTGTTGAGCTGGGTTCCGCGCGAAATACCTTATTTACCGAAAAGACGCGCTCGAAGGCCGTCATGACAATTTGCTTATAGAGCTGCGGAGATTGGCTGAGGTACGCTTTCTTGTCAAAATATTGGATCTGGAATACTTCGGCGCCGCCCTCCGCGGTCGCAGGAGCTATCGAGGGAGCCTGGAACTCAAAGAAACGCTCGCTCTTCATAAATTCCCTGAATGAGTCGATGATGATGGCTTGCACCTTGAATATCGCCTGGAAACGCGGGTGGCGCAGCGTGAGGGCACGGTGATCGAGCTCCGTGGCAAGATCAAGATTGAAACCCGTTTCCGACATGTCAAAAGGCAATGGCTCGGCCTTGGCGAGCACGATAAGTCCTGTGACCTCAAGTTCTATATCGCCATTCTGCATCTTGGGGTTGCGATTCTTTTCGGGGCGTTGATTCACAACACCTTCCACGGAGACCACATACTCGATGCGCACATCCTTTGCGGTCTCGATAGCCGCGCTCTTGGGGAGTACGACACCTTGTACCGCTCCTGTCATGTCTCGGAAATCAAAAAATACCATTTTGCCCTGATCGCGTCGCACGTTCACCCATCCCTTGATGGTGACGGTCTCACCGACCTTATTCGACAAGTGCTCTATGTACGTTCGTTCAGACATAACTAGCTATATGGTTACTCCGATCTTTGCTCGGACATCCGCCATCTTTGCTTGTGCCCGCGTGCGTGCGCGTGCGGCGCCCTCTTTGAGCACAACGACCACGTCTTCATCGGATATGGAATCTCGCACTGCACGCATCGGGGCTACGACCGCCTCGATATCCTCGATCAGAGATTCTTTGAGCGCCTTGTAATTTCCCTTGTTGGCCTCGTAGAGAACAGCGAGATCGGCTTCGGTTCGGAACGAGCGATGGATGGCGTACACGTTCTCGGGCCGTCCCCCAGAAGAATCCGTGACTATCCCCATCACGGCCTTCGCGATCTCGTCTTTCGTACCGAATAGCGGGATAGTGTTGCCATAGCTTTTGCTCATCTTCTTTCCGTCGGTTCCGGGCACCGTCGCTATCGCGTCGAGAATGCGCTCTTTCGGTTCTTTGAAGGTCTCTCCGAACGAGTTGTTGAACTTGACGGCAGCTTCGCGCGCGTACTCCACGTGTTGTCGCTGATCCGCTCCAACGGGCACTACATCGGTATCGTAGAGAAGTATGTCAGCGGCCATGAGCATCGGGTACGCAAAGAGCCCTGCGTTCGCTTCGAGACCCTTCGCCACCTTGTCTTTATATGCGTGTGCTTGTTGCAGGAAAGGAACGGTGACCAGGCACTGGAATATCCATCCGAGCTCCGTGTGTTCCTGAACGTCCGATTGCTTGAATATGATCGACTGCTTCGGGTTGATACCGGCAGCAAGATAATCCTTCGTGACCCCTATGATATTGGAACGAAGCTCGCTCGCGCTCTTGAGCGACGTGAGCGCATGGAAGTCGGCCACCATGAGCATGCTGTCGTACTCGCCCGACAGCTCCACGAATGGGCGCAGTGCACCAATGTAGTTGCCGATGTGCAGTGAGCCCGAAGGTTGAAGTCCGGTAAACAATTTGGCCATAATTCAATGATTGTAGCAAAAAAAATGCCCCCCGCGAGCACGTGGCCGCGGGGGTGGTAGAACTTTGAGTTGCGTGGCTATGCAGCCCTGAGACGCACCTTTCTTGCCGCGCTGTAATACTTTGCGTACCCCTTCCACATCAAGATGCCGTAAGCGTCCAGCAGGTTGTAGACCTTCTCTTGAACGGCGAGCAGCCGGTTGTGCTCGATTCTCCAGTCTGCTCCGCGTTTCTGCTTGGGCCACTCCTGCATCTCCAGTATCCGGGCGGCTATTGGAACAAGTGCATCCCTTCCAGCATCTTTCAATGCTTCGACGCTTGTGCCGGTACGCATTACGTCGTGGCCAAGAGCATGACACAGCGTTTCGTAGTGCCCGGGGAAGCTGTGCTTGTTATCCACTTTGTCGAATGCATTATCGCCTAAGCGAATCTCCAGATACAGCCATAGTGCATACGTCGACAACAGGAGCGCCATGAGGGTCACGCAGAGAACGGCGAAGATCGCGCCGTCACTCCCGGGTCGGAGAACGACTGTCCCAATCATGACAAGAATTGCCGCGACAAGATCAGCAGGGATCAGCAACTTAAATGCGAACCGCGGTAAGTATCTTTCCCGGTACCGCTTTCTCGTTGATGCAATTGGGTCGTCCCCTTTCCGGAACACCCAGTTGTCGATCAGCACTTGTGGTAC
>Ga0172380_10001860_pt1 | contig 35377 bp, 53 predicted proteins | sample Leawe162metaG_FD_119747 | JGI IMG/M metagenome (GOLD analysis project Ga0172380, IMG submission 119747) | Leachate microbial communities from a municipal landfill in Southern Ontario, Canada - Leachate well 162 metaG | ecosystem: Engineered > Solid waste > Landfill > Unclassified | place...
AGTTGCAAAATAATAATAAAAATGATAGATTTGAATCTCTAAAATACTGGGGTTGTAGTTCAGCTGGTTAGAACGCCTGCCTGTCACGCAGGAGGTCGCGAGTTCGAGTCTCGTCGGCCCCGCTCATAAAGCCTTGTAAGTAAATCACTTACAGGGCTTTTTTAATATTAAAGTATCGCTATAATTGCCGCTATAACACTTTTTATAACACTTTTTTCAAAAGTCTCTATCTAAAAACGTTTCTAAAGTTACATCATCCAGGTCTTTTCTGGCGACATTTACGTTAAAATCAACATAACTTTTATCGGTTATTTTTATATTCGCATGGTCGAGTAGTTTTTTAACAGTATAAATATCTGTTTTGAGTACGTTTATTAGAAAACTTGCCAAAGTTGGACGTATCTGTTTAAGGGTATATCTCCTACTAATTGCATTAGCACTTAATAAAAGCCCAATTCTCCTATCCCAAAAACTAAAGGGCCACGTATAATTTGCAGGGACGACAGCGAACATATCGAATAATCTGCCTGTATCGCCTTCTTTAACTCCCATATCAATTAAAAGTCGCTCCAATTCTGCATACAAAGGAAACCGATAAAACTGTTTACCCTTACGCCCACCGGCTTTCACATTCTTAATTGTGATTCTTCTCCGCCTAAAGCTAATATCTTCTTTAAGCTGAACAATCGCTGAGCTTGGACGGCAACCGGTCAATAGCATAAAATAAATAATCCAGTAATGATGTTTGTATTCATCATTTTGTTTAAGGTACTGGATAATTACATACATATCCTCAAGTAAAATCGGGTCTGGGTCTTTCTCTTCGCTTGGGATAGCTTCGATAATATTTTCATTCGTATAGTATTGCTCGACAAAGTATTTCCAGAGAGTACGGAGACTTCGTGTATAAATCGACCGTGTATTAATTGATAATCCTTTTTCTTCAAAGAGATATAATAAATTTACATAGTCGCTTTCGGTATAGTTATATATATAATGATCACCGGCAACCGTTAGGAAGTGCTTTACTGCGAGGTCATAGCTCCCGAAAGTTTTCTCTTTAAGGAATTTCTTGCTACCGGGAACGGATCTCTTTTCTTTAAACTCCTTATAACCCTCGCTTAGGATTTTATCTTTCTTTATTTTTGAGCCGGAGAGAGCCATGATGTTGCGCTCCGCTAAGCCCATCTTAAAATCTCTTACTAGTTTACGAAGTTCCGGTGTACCTTGGAGGTCTGGCTTCTCCCCTGTCCCTTTCGAAGTTTCTATTTTCCTTTTATCTGCAGGAGTTACCGGTATTTTTGTATTTACAGATCTTCGTTTCTGGTTTGGTTCTTTCGCTTGCTTATCGTAGTATCGAATCCAATAGTAAGGACTATTCTGCTGTACATATACGCCTTTCATTTTACACGCCTTAGAGTGTTCTGTGAAATGATTGTAGCAATCTGGGACTTAAGATGTGTCTCCATTTCCTCAAGTTCGGCTAAGGTGATAGTCTCATCTCCGGGTGCAATTTTACCGCCCAATAAGCTTGCCATTTTCTTAAATTCGGTAATCTTCTTTAGTTGTTCCTGCTTTTTTATGAGGTCTTCGTTTATCATTTTGTTATTCCCAAAGATTTATATCAATCAGATAAAAAGTTTTATTTCCTAATTTATATTCCATTTTTACATACCAGTTGGTTCTAATAGTCGCTCCGAAGCTATTTTGTGCATCCACGTAGGAGGATAATTCCCATATATTTTCAGTCTTTTTAATTACTGTATTTTTAATAGTAGGGAACTCCGCTGTAGCCGGAGCTTTTAGTTTATCTTCTACGAATGAATGAGCAGTTACTAGAGCATCATATTCATCTACACTAGTATTATTAATCTTATCATTATCATTCACGCTAGAAAATATCGAAGCAATAACTGTAATTACTACACCGATAATAATTATATATGCAAAAAACTTATTTATCCGACTGTTTTTAGCACCGCATCGAGGGCAGGTTTTAGCTTGGGTGCTAATCTGTGTCCCGCATTCTATACAGGGTTTGAGTGCCAAATGAACCTCTTTTATTTAGTTGTCTAATATGTTAAATATAGTTTATAGGTATTCCCAACTTTTTCCCTTTTCAGTAATCCAAACCTATCCATATCCTTGCAAGATGAAGTAATCAATTTTGGATCATAATCGATAAGTTCTTTTTTTAATGTATTCTGTAAAATGCCACCATTAGACTTTACTATTTTTCTTATTTTTTTAGAGAGTTCCATTAAAATTCTATACTTTTCTAATTCCTCTTGATATACAAGTTTTGTTTCCGGGAAATGATTTATAATCTCACTAATATTTTTAAATCCACCAACTAATCCCATTAGAGAAGTATATTCCATACAAAATTCAACACAGGGGATGCCCCTAATGTCAAAACTGCCATATTCTGAATATTGACCTTGAATAAATTTTTCCAATAGCGGCAACGTTAATTCTGCATTAATATATGCTTCTTTATAATCATTATTTGCCATTGCCCCATTTTGTTTCTTCATATTCTCGAAATATAAATCGTTAATTACTTTATATGGGACATTTTCGTAATAAGATCGATTTCTCTGTAAATAATCTTTTAACCATTCAGAGGGTTCTTCAATAGTTAGTTTTATCTCATCTATTTTTTTTCGCCTTTCTTCTCTTCTAATCTTTCTTTCTAATTGTTGATTTCGAGAATATTCCATCTCTTTTTCTATTTCTTCTGACATTTCATTACCATTTATATCCCTAAGTATAAATTCAGACTCAGTTACTGTAAATTTAATTTTAATTTCATCGAATGGATTTTTAGCTATGGGTGTAGTAGGGTTTACTTTCTTCGGAGTAGTTGGTTTCTTTGGTATCTCTTTTTTTTGGAAAAGTCTTTTTAGAAAATTCATGTTATCTCTCAAGTAAACATTAATTACTAATTTGTCTTATTCATTTAGATTTTACTATCATTACTACTTTATGAGCTTTTACTTGGTCTCTTTCTTTCTCTAAGAAGATCATAGGAGTTGCAGGGTTGTTACTTATTAACACAATAGATTCATCATTATCTTCGTTATACTGAATGAATTTTATCGCTCCTCTTTGCTCTCCTTTTCGATCAACCCAGCTAACAACTGCGATTTCATTACTTTTTGGAGTAGTTGGGTCGGCTACGATTAAATCATTCTCATTTATAAATGGCTTCATAGATTCACCATTATACTTATCAATTCTTACAATATAGTTTCTTCTTGAATCGTAGTGTAAAGTAAACGTATCAGGGAAAGAATCGTGTGTGGTTAGTTCACCAAGACCGGCAGAAATGTCTGCGAGCACCGGGAGTTCAATTTCCTGAATATATGAGGTACGCTCTTCAGAGGTCTCTCCTGTTAAAAGCCAATTGATGTCGCAACCAAGTTCTCTGAGTATTGCTAATTTTTCACCGCCAAGAATAGATTTTCCACTCGTATAAGGATTTAATTGTTGTGGATTATTCATGCCCAGCTTTCTTGCTAAATCAGCTAAAGAGTTGAAATTCTCTTCTGCAAATTTGCGAAGATTAGCCGATATGTCATTTCTGTTTTTCATTAGCAATAAATATATTTACCTTTTATCTTGACAACAACAACAAATTTGTTTACATTTGCATTAGTTATTAAAACGCTCTTTAATTGTTTTTTAATAAGCCAATTAAAAATGTACGAACTAAAATTAGAGCATTATGAAACCGGTTATCAAAATAGAGTGGCTTGACAGTATGGGAGTAACCAATTCATGGGAAAATATTGACGAACTCATTTCACTCAAACCAGCTACCTGCACTACAATCGGATACCTATTCGAGGATACAGACGATTATATCACAGTAGCCCAATCCTATTCAGAACAGCAGGTTCTTGGGAGAATAACAATCCCCAAATGCTCAATTATAAGAACAGAAACAATATGAAAAATTATTATTTCTTCTTGTTTGGTCTTTGCGTTAATGCCGATCCAGCAACACTTTTTACATTCTTAGGCGTTTTAGGATTGCTTAAAAGTTTTGCTGCCTTTGTACCTACGCTTTTTGATGTCTTTTCGTTCTTTGCCATTTAGATACCGTTATTTAATTAAAAAAATATTTAATAAGTCTTTAAGGATTAACAAAATGGAAAATACAGCAACTTTAGTAAACATTCAAGTAACAAAAAGAGAGCTTCTTCAATTTAGACTTAGAAAAATTAAAAGAAGCACTTCTTGGCTTGCCACAGAAATAGGCTCAAATCAAGCTTATGTTTCTCAATATCTAAATCATGGATATTATCCTCAATTGGAAGAAAAGATTATAAGTGCAATTGAGAAAGAAGAGAATAGAACTACCTCAAGAAACTCTGATAGCAATTTAGATGATGCACTTTAGAGAATCTATTTCATAATCACATAAAGAGTATAACACTTATATGACACCTCAAGAAGAAATAAAATTGATAATGTTGAAACACAACCTGAAATATTCGTGGATTGCCGATCAGCTCGGCACGTACTACCAAAAGATTCAGTACTACATCGAGCTTAGTTCCGGGGATAACAATTCTCTTTACAATCAGATTATGACCTTGTTTGAAAAGCATGATTATACCACAAATAGTACTTCTAAGTGTACTAACCTGATTAATCTCGCATTCAAATCGAACAGCAAAATCGGAAATGAACTAAAAAAACTAAACGATCAGGTTGCCCATGACATCGAGGACGGAAAGTTTAGTGCTGATGAAAGAATTAGAATGAGATACCGGCTCGAGGACATCAAAAAAGAATTTAACGAAACCTTTGATAACCTCCTCAAATTGACTTATGGAGATGATGAACAATGACCCTCGTGACTTCAACGATGCTTTATGAAGAAATATTAGAAACCAAGAAGTTATTAAAGGAGCTACTTGAGAAAGATTATGATAATTCAATTGAAGAATTATCTCTTTACCGAGCTTCAAAGAAGCTTCATCTTGGTCCTGAAACAGTTATTGATTTAGTCAAAAGAGGAAAGTTAGAAGCCCGCACTTTTGAAGATAAGAAGACAGGTGAAATTCGTTACCGATTTCCTGTCGCCAATATCCGAAAGTTTCAGAAACAAGGAAAATATAGTTATGTGCCACCGCCGGAAGGAGCTTTTGAAACAGGGGTAGAAATAGCAGATAGAATATTCCCAGGGAGGAAAAAGAAATGTACACGATAGACGAATCTTTGAATGCAAGTTATATCGATTTACAGGTAAAACTTTTAATGAAAATTGATGTCGTTCGTAACCTACTTAGAGAGCATGCTAATAAATTCGATAAAGCTGGGAAAGACTATGGCTTTATTGGCGACATTGAAAAAATCATTACAGATGTGGATAACATAATCAACTTTTTAGAACCTAATAAAGAGGGCGAGAAATGAACACATTAAATGATGTTCTAAATCTGATCGTTTACGTGGTACTCTTTTTTGGTGGATTGTTGGTAGTTGGGATTGTTGCTCTATTCATTTTGGCTTATCTGATGTCCAAGATAGCCGAAGTTGAGGAGGCAGAGGATGAATGATTATTTATTACTAATAGTTGCAATTATCTGTTTTCTCTGTGGGTTTTTAGCAGGCAGAGACACGATTAAAAGGAAGTATGCAAAGAGAGAGATTCTATTGCTAAAGAAAATTAACAAAGAAAGGAAGTACAATTCAATGCTTGAAAGAAAGAATAAAGACTTGAGAATAGACTTGCATAACGATTTTTAATAAAAAAAGCCCTTTAGGGAGGGCTTAGTTTACAACTAAAACAGGAGGTTCAAAAATGAACCAGATTAAAAGTAACAAAAAATATGGAGGTATGCAATATGAGCCAATATATTAAACTCATGGAAGAGCAAATCGGTGAAACTCTGACAGATCAGAAGATCGCAGAAAGTGAAGCGAATCGAATTGAACAGCTCCGCAATATCGGGTGGGAAATACTTGATCTTATTCCGGCAGGTAAAGCTGTAGAATTTCAAGAAGAACTAATTAGTGAAATAATCTCGGAGGGTTGGGATAATGAATAGCTATCAGAAAAATATTTCAACAAAAGAGATGAGCCGTGAAGAATGGCTTCAGTCCCGCAGAATCGGTATTGGTGGTTCAGACGTATCTTCAATACTTGGGTTTAACCCTTATAAATCGGCTTTAGACGTATATCTTGATAAAGTAGGTGAGGAAATAAAAGAAACTCCTATGAACGCAAGAATGAGAGCCGGGCTATTACTTGAGGACGTTGTAGCTGATTGGTTTTCGGAAGAAACAGGTCTAAAAGTTCAGAAAGATAATAAGATTCGCATTCACAAAGATTATCCTTTCCTTATCGGCAATCTCGACAGACTAATTATTTCAGAAAATGGCTCTGGTCCCGGTGTTCTTGAAATCAAAACTACATCAGGATTCGTAGCTCGAAGCTGGGAAGCGGGTGAAGTGCCTCTCCACTATTTTTCCCAGCTTCAACATTATCTTTCCGTTACAGGTTATAAGTACGGTTATTTCGCAGTTTTAGTTGACGGATATGATTTCCGGCTCTATCGACAAGAAAGAGATGATGACTTTATTGAAATAATGAATAAGCGTTTAATCGATTTCTGGAAACAAGTAGAGCTCGGAACGCCTCCCGATCCTGCAACGTCTGATGACGTTCTAAAGCTTTTCCCAATCAGCAAAGCCGGAGAAGTAATCCCTGCAACTGATGAAACTTATAAGCATTTCAAGATTCTTACGGAAGTACGAGAGCGTCTAAAAGAACTAGAAGAGCAAGAAAAGAAGCTCAAAGAATCCTTTATGATGATTATGAAAGATGCAGAAACTTTAGAACATGACGGTAAAAAACTTATTACATGGAAGAATACAAAAGACCGCAGCACTTTCGATAAAGAAAAATTTCAAACAGAAAACCCTGAACTATATACAGCTTATATCAAGACCGTACCGGGTTCACGTGTGTTCAAAATTTACGAATAAAAATTTTAGGAGATATTAAAATGTCAACAAACGAAAAAGCAAAAGAATTATTAATGCCAACAACCACTAACGGTAATGGCAATGGCACTATCCACGAATCAACATCGGAGGTTCTAAAGAGAGCAAAGAGACCCGGAACGATGTTAGGATTGAAGAGTAATGATGTCAAATCAATAATCGAAGCATACAAGCCATTAATTTCGCAAGCTCTACCAAAACACTTGACCGCAGAAAGAATTATCCAAGTCGCTACAACCTTAATTTCTCGTACTCCTGAACTTGCTGAATGTTCAGTTGAATCGCTTCTTGGTTCAGTTATGCAATGTTCGATTTTAGGATTTGAACCAATACCGGCACTCGGACAGGCTTATTTAATTCCCTTCAATAATACTAAGTCAGGTAAGAAAGAAGTCCAATTCATAATCGGTTATAAAGGGCTTATCGATTTGGCAAGAAGATCTGATAAGATTTCCACTATATACGCTCAATGTGTTTATGAAAATGATACTTTCGATTATGAGTTCGGGCTTGATCCAAAGCTCGTTCATAAGCCAAGTCCGGGCGATAGAGGTTCTTTTACACATGCTTATGCAGTAGCGAAATTTACTAACGGTGGGTTCGCATTTGAAGTTATGAGCAAAAAAGATATTGAGAAAATCAAGAAGATGTCAAAAGCTTCTGATTCTAAATTTTCACCTTGGAACGGTGATGAAATTGTAGTTGATGAAATGAGAAAGAAAACAGTAATCAGAAGATTATCGAAGATGCTTCCAATGTCAATCGAGATCACTAAGCAGACGGTTTCAGATGAAAGGACTATCACTCCGGAATCTTTCAGGAATGGCGAAGCTGACTTAAACGCTATCGATTCAGTAGATGTAGATTATTCAGTAGAAGAAACAAAAGAAGCTGAATAGGCATAATGATGAACTATGAATATAAAATGAAAATGAAATACGGCTCTGATTGGGATGCGCCTCTCCAATCCAAAGCTAACTCACCCTCCCTATACCCAGCCGGCTCACCACCGGCTGGAGTTAATTCTCCGGCGAATGCTAAAGCGAATCGGGATCACCTCTACCACTCGAAGATCAGGAAAGAATTAACCAACAGGGAGAATGAAGTCCTATCGGCAATCGAAGAGATAGCCAGACCTTGCACTATGCACGAAGTAGCTAAGCACCTTAGTAGAGAACTCCACGCTGTTTCAGGCAGGTTCTCTGAACTAGTAAAAAAGGGTTTCCTTGAAATTACCGGCACGTCTACTGGTAATCGTTCGCTTTACAAAATATCAAATAATTACAATTCACAATTCGGACATGGAGAATAAAGTGAAGCTCATAAAGTTATACGAAACTCATTACAGCAAGATTAAGGATGGGTCAATACTTACTCCTGCCGGGGAGGTCTATAAATACGGTTCTCTCTACAGCTATAAGACTGCTCTTAATCATTTACAAGGGTTTAGAGACATTGATTTATCCAAATTGGACGATAAATATATTCAGGATTTTACGGCTTATCTTGTAAAGAAACCACTTCTTAAAAATACTATTGGTGGTATCTTAAAATGCTTATTTGCAGTACTGAATTATCACAAAAGATTATTAAAAAATAATCTCAAATATTCTCAACCAAAGGAATTACCTACTATTGTAGTTTTGAGTGAAGCTGAAATTACTAAAATGCTAGCTCTAAAACTTACCGGCATTGTTGAATTAGTAAGAGATGTATTTGTTCTACAAGCCAATATCGGAGTTCGCTATTCCGACCTTAAAAGAATATGCGAAGACGGTGCTAATCAGTACCTTAAAGAATATTGCAGTAGGGAAATAATCAGTATCCGGACGCAAAAAAGTGGGAAAGAAATATCTATTCCAATCCGCAAACAAGCAAGAAGAATTCTTAACAAATATGATTATAAAAAGATTCAAATTCCATGCAACCAATCAGTAAATAAGTATATAAAAATAATTGCTAAAGAAGCCGGCATTGATAACAAAATAGTATTAACTCGAACTCGAAGCGGAAAATTATATGATGAGACAAAGGGAAAATACCAATGCATTACTTCACATACAGCAAGAAGGAGCTTTGCTACTAATGCAATACTAAACAATGTCAGTACTGAAAGCATAATGTTGGTTACCGGACATTCTACAATATCCGCTTTCAGGAGATATGTGGGAGTTACAAATATTCAAAATGCTATTAAACTATTCTCACATCCATTTTTTAAATAAATCAAAGGAGCACAATATGGAAGGATTTACACAAACAATACCTGTAAAACACATTTACACGAATGATGAGATTGAACAGCTCGGTCGTGAGCTAGCAAGAGAAGAAATTACTCTTAGAGAAATTCAAGCTGAATTTGCCGAAGTTAAGAATGATTGGAATAAGAAAATAACTAATTCCAAAGACACGATCTCGGAACTTTCAACCAACATTGAAGCCGGTGAAGTTACTAAAGAATATGAATGCGAAGTTCAAATGAATAAGCCCATGGAAGGAAAGAAAACTTGTACCCCAGTTGAGGGCGGATCTCGTTTTGTCGTTGATATGGAAGAGAATGACTACGCGGTATTAACATAGTGAACTCGACTGTAAATATAGGTCTTCTAAAGAGAAAGGACTCCCATTGTTTAGCCGTATCATTTGGCTTCAATCAAACTATTTTAGGCAAGATACGTACCATTGATGGTCGCAAATATGATGCAGTAAATAAACGGTGGGAGATCCCTTTAGCAGCATTTAAGGAATTAAAAATGCGATTCCCTGATGCAATTTTTTCGGAGGGTGTTCAAGATTTTCTTGAAAAACAAAAATTAGTGTTAGAAATAAGAAGGAATAAATTCAGAGAGGTTTTAGAAACAGTAAATCTTAAAGAACCGCTAACTAATGGGCTTACCTTATTCCAGCATCAAATTGAATCAGTCGAAAGAATGATAATGACTCAAAGGCAGATACTCGCCCTTGATATGGGTCTTGGGAAGACATTAACTGCATTGGTAACCGCAAAACTTCTTAAAGAAAGATATGGCTGGAGGATAATTGTTATTTGTCCGGTCTCTCTTAAAAACAACTGGCTTAATGATGCAAAGGGATTAAAAATAAATATTGAAGTTCATAGCTGGGCTAAAGTCCCTGCGCCATTTATGGAAGATTATATCCTTATTTGTGATGAAGCACATTATGCTCAATCAGGCTCAAAATCTAAAAGAGGTAAACAGTTTTTGGAGCTCTCGAAATCAAGTTTCTGTAAATCAATTTATCTTCTATCCGGCACACCGATTAAGAATGGACGTCCAATTAATCTGTTGCCGCTTTTGGAAGCCGTACGGCACTCATTATCGCAAGATAAGACATACTTCCATAGAAGATACTGCGCCGCAAAACAAACGCCTTGGACACGCTGGGACGTATCCGGAGCTAGTAATTTGACGGAGCTTTTTGAACGCACCAAAGATGTAATGATTAGAAAAACTAAAGCTGAATGTTTGGACTTACCTGAGAAATTAAGAGTACTTAGAGAAGTCGAAGTTTCCATTCCAGCTAGGCAATTATATAACAAATCCTTACGTGAATTAAGAGAAAAATATTTACAAAGAGTAGCTGAGGGGACCATCAATGGCGGCTCAGAAGCTTTTGTTCTCTTCGGACAATTAAGACAATCAGGCAGCATTGCAAAGGTTGAAACAGCAGTCGAGTTGGCTAAAGAAATCTTAGAAGAGAATCAACAAATAGTAATTTTTACTGAGTTTAGAAAATCTCAACTAATGATTTTTGAAGAGCTTTCAAAAGTAACCAAATGCGAAATGCTTCATGGTCAAATAGATCAAGATGAACGACCTAAAATGGTCGAACGTTTCCAAGCCGGCAATAGTAAAGCATTCATTAGCACAATTGGAGCTGGTGGAGTTGGACTAACACTTACAAAAGCACAAACTGTTTTACTTGTTGACAGACCTCTTACACCCGGAGATGCAGAGCAGGCAGAAGATAGATGTCATCGAATTGGACAGAAAAATAATGTAACTGCTATCTGGCTTCAATTCGGAGATGCCGATGCCAAAATCGATGCTATTCTCCAAGATAAAAGTAAAAATATCGAAGCAATTTTAACAGGGAAAGATGATAAATCTAATATAGAATTTTCCTCTCATAAACTTGCAATGGAATTATTACCAAAAATTTTTAGTAAAAATAATAGCGATTTATTCTGTGATTAAAATGGAGCTTAATAATGGCACGCCCTAACAAGGTAGGAATTCCTTATTTCAGTCTTGATACTGATTTTTTTGAGGATACAAAGATTAAAATGTTGCTTTCAAAATTTGGTAGCGATGGCATCGCGGTTTTTTTAAAGATTCTGAATACTGCCTACAAAGAGCATGGATATTTTCTCCCTGCAGACGAGGACAATTTGCTAATTCTTAGCGGTGAGCTCAATATCCCTTTTGAAAAGATTACTGAGATTATAGAGTTTATGTGTAACAAAAACCTATTTAATGATATACAGAAACAAACCAATAAAATACTTACATCGGAAAGAATGCAGCTCCAATATATCGCCGGGACGGAAAGAAGAGAGGAAATTCATCTAAATTCATCCTACTTATTGGTCGCTCCTGACAAGGGAAAACGGAAAAATCATAAGGCTAAAATCTATGTTGATGATAAATGTATTACAGAAACCGAGTTAATGTATAACAATAACCAAGAAATAGACAACATTAATACACAAAGTAAAGTAAAGAAAAGTGAAAGTGAAAGTAAAGTAAAGGAAATAGAAAAAGAAAGTAAAGTGAAAGTAAAGGACTTAGCAACAGAAACTTCACTTGAAACTTTTTCCGTACCGGAAACTTTTGAAAAGCTAAAGAGCGAAAAGCTCACTTTCGTTAAAAACCTTTTCTCAACTTACACACGAATACGAGACCCAAACGAAGCAACACACTTGAAGCCGATTCTCGATTTAATTTCTCATGTCCCTATCGATCTTTCGCAGGAGGACATAGAAACTTGCTTAAAAGCTTCGTTTTCTAAACTAAATCCTGATAAAGGCGTGAAAATGGACTTCCTTTTATCGAATATTCAGGGCAAACTTATCTCTAGAACTGAGGAAATACTCCAAAATCGGAAACAAATCGAGCTTAAAGAAGCCCGAAATGAGCAAAAAAAACAGGAAATCATATCCGAAAAGGAAAATCAGGAGTACATTCTCTGCAAAGTTCGAGAATATAAATCGTTTGTCGATTTGCATTTTAACATGTTCACAGAAACAGAGAAAGGTCGAATTTTGCGTCTTCTGGAGGGAAATCAAGTAATGCTGGCAGGACTGATCATTGAGCCGAAGATGGAACTGATGGTGGGAAGATGAAGCTGAGACCGATTAAGTGTCGTTTATACGCTAATTTGGGGGGTTTGAGCCATGCCGATTGATTATTCAAAATATCCACCAGATTGGAAACAGCGCAGAAAGCGAATTCTTAACCGTGCAAATAACCGTTGCGAATTCTGCGGATTAGAAAATTATGTCTGTGGTGTGCGTGATGAAGGTGGAAAATTTTACGAACTGGCAGGCTCGCAAATTGATGCCGCAACCGATGACGGTGATAATGTAATCCAAATCGTTTTGACTATTGCTCACTTAGACCATGATGAAATAAACTGGTCGGTAAAAGATGATCGGCTTGTTGCTCTTTGCCAGAGATGCCACATCCGGTATGACATTGAGGAGAAGAAAAGAAGACTTAGAAAGAAAAAAGCAGTAGCAGATTTGTTTGAATAAAATTTTTGGAGAATGGTAATGAAAATACAACGAAAAATAGCGAATGAAAATAGCCACACGTGCGTGAAGTGCGGCAGTGAAGAATTTACGAAAGAGAATTGTAGTTACTATTGCCAGAAATGTTACTGGCATGTTCATAACTTAAAGCAAAAAAAACTTATCGAAAAATATGCAAAGCTGAAAATAATAAATACTCATAGACATTCTATTTCGGGGGTTTAATATGAGCAGATTCTCAGGGTGGAAAATGAGCGATGTTGAGAAATTAAATCATCCTTTCAAAATTAATAATCTTCCGAAGCTGAAAAAAGTGGTATCCGGTCCCGACTACGTAGGAATGATCTCGATTGCTCTAACGATTATGGGTATAAGTCACGAGCGGGAATATAAATTTCTACACGACAGACGCTTTCGGTTCGATATTGCTTTACCGGCTCACCACATTGCCATAGAGTTCGAGGGAGGCATATTTACTCAAGGTCGGCACGTTCGTGGCACTGGGTACGCCAGTGACGTCAAAAAGTACAATCTGGCAACTATGCACGGCTGGAAATTGCTTCGTTACACGAGTGAGGATACAAAAATCGATGGTTGGGAGTATGGAATAGGAATTCAGATTCGTAAGCTAATTGAAAATCCTAATCATTTTTAGGATTCTTTTCTGTAATGCAAATTTTACCTTTGAATAAGGAAAGTGAAGAAACTATGACTAAAGAATTCGTTTTAGATATACTCAAGGTATGTAACGATCACGGATACCTGCCTGATACGCTTATACGAGATTTTAGTGTACGTCTTGAATATGTGGAACTACGCAATGCTGGCAGTACCGGAAAGGAAGCGAGGATAGAGCTTTCAAAGAAATATTTTACTTCTCAAAAAAATATTGAATTTATTCTTTATGGAAAAAAGAAAAATGACAATTAAGAAATTATCGGACTTACACCCTGCGGAATATAATCCGAGAAAAATAAAAGACAAAGCCCTTGAGGGATTGAAATATTCGATTGAAGAATTTGGAGACATCTCCGGCATAACCTTTAACGTTCGTACCGGCAATCTTGTCTGCGCACATCAAAGAAAAAAAGCCTTAGAGCTAAACGGTGATGACTACAACATCGAAATAACCGAGCGATATGAAACTCCAACGCATAAAGGAACGGTCGCACACGGCTTTATCGATGTGAACTGCGAAAGATTTAATTATCGTGAAGTGGATTGGACACTCGATAAGGAAAAGGCTGCCAACATTGCAGCGAATGCTTCGACTATTCAGGGTGAATTTACATCTGATATTTCTTTTTTGTTAGAGGATGTGAGTCTTGCTTCTCCGGAGATTTATTCTGCGCTACTTCTAAATGAGTTGGATGTCCCTGAAATTATTACATCGGTAGTTGAAGATGACTTTGATGTTGAAAAAGAACTCGAAGCAATTGAAGACCCTAAATCACAACCGGGAGACATTTATCAACTTGGTCGTCATCGACTGATGTGTGGTGATGCAACGAAAATCGAGGATTTAATTAAGCTAATGAGCGGAGGAAAAGCTGATTTATTCCTTACAGACCCACCTTACAATGTGAACTATGAGGGAGCGACAAAAGATAAATTAAAAATCTTGAACGATAATAAATCCGATGCGGAGTTTAGAAAGTTTCTTGTCGATGCTTTTACAAATGCTAATACTTTCTTGAATTCCGGAGCTTCATTTTATATTTGGCACGCCGATACTGAATCTTATAATTTCAGAGGTGCGTGTATTGATGCCGATTTACATGTAAGGCAATGTTTGATTTGGAATAAAAATTCATTGGTAATGGGACGGCAGGATTATCAGTGGAAACATGAACCTTGCCTCTATGGTTGGAAAACAGGGAAGACACATTTCTGGGCTTCTGATAGATGTCAAACAACCGTTATTGACTTCAATAAACCAAGTAAATCCTTAGACCATCCTACAATGAAACCAATTGAGTTGTTTGCATACTTACTTAACAACAGCACGAAAAAAGATGACATTGTATTGGACTTATTTCTTGGTTCTGGAACAACGCTCATTGCAGCAGAGCAATTGAATCGTGCATGTTATGGCTTAGAGCTCGATCCGAAATATTGTGATGTTATTATTAATCGATACTTGAAATTCAGAGAAAAAAAACAGTTATCCGAAACGGTGAGGAAATAGAATTTTAATGGCTTGGGTAAAAGATAAACATACTGATCAACTTTGGCAGCGCATCGATGCAGTAGTGAATCTCATCTTAGAGAATGACCGTTATATGCAACCGAAACGAAGTAAGGAACTAAGTACACTCGTTAAAAATAAATTCAAAGTCTCTACTCGAATGGCAGAGAGATATATCAAGGAGGCTCGTGCTGAAATAAAACAAATTGGAAAATCGAAATCAGTTAAAGCTTTCGATAAAGCAATCAGGGATCGGGAGCTTCTATTTGCTAAAGCCAAGATAGCCAATAATATAAAACTTGCATTAGATATTGTAATCGACAGAGATAAAATTTATGGCTTATATGTGGAAAAAGTAAAGCATAGCGGTGAAGTTAAACAAAAAATAACTTTTGTTGAAAATTTAGATGAATGATGGAAATATAGTAATCGACTTAAAATCAGTCGTAGGCAAAGGATATGCAGAGTTCTGGAAAACTAAGAAGCGTTACAGGATTGTCAAAGGTGGACGTGGTTCTAAGAAATCAACTACTACGGCACTATGGTTCATAACCAACATGATGAAGTACGAAGGAGCTAATGTCTTGGTCATTAGAAAAATCTATAAAGATCATAAAGACTCAACTTATGCACAACTCAAGTGGGCAATCAATAGGCTTGGCGTTTCAGAGCTTTGGGATTTTCGTGTTTCCCCTTTGGAGATTGTTTACCAACCAACAAAGCAAAAGTTTCTTTTTCGTGGTTTGGATGATCCCCTTTCTATCACTTCTATTACGGTCGAGAAGGGCTTCCTTTGCTGGGTTTGGTTTGAGGAGTTCTATCAAATTACGAATGAAGATGATTTCAATAAGGTCGATATGTCCGTGCGTGGCGAAGTGCCTGAACCTCTGTTTAAGCAGATTACCGGCACTCTCAACCCGTGGAATGAAAAACATTGGATTAAAAGCAGGTTCTTTGATATTTCTGCAGAGAATACTTTTGCTAGTACAACAAGCTATCAGTGCAATGAATTTCTTGGAGACGATGACATCCTGCTCTTTGAAGAAATGAGGATTAAGAATCCGAGACGATACGAGGTCGAGGGGCTTGGCAATTGGGGTATTGCCGAGGGGCTTGTTTATAACAATTGGATTGAAGATAACTTCAATTACAAACAGCTCGTTGCAGATAACCCTAGTCTTGAATCTGCTTTCGGGTTAGATTTTGGTTATACGGCAGACCCTACCGCTCTGATCTGTATGCTGGTTGATATTCTCAATAAAAGGATTTATATGTTTGACGAACATTATCAGAAAGGTATGCTTAACAACCAGATTGCCGAAATGATTAAGTATAAGAACTATGAAAAAGAAAAGATTATAGCAGATTGCGCAGAGCCAAAGAGCATCGAGGAGATCAGAACTTCAGGCATTTACAGGATTAAGCCCGCACGAAAAGGAAAGGATAGCATCAGCAACGGCATCCAGTTTATTCAGCAGTTTCAATTAATTATCCACCCTTCTTGTGTTTATACAATCTTGGAACTCAATAATTACTGTTGGGACGAGAGGGACGGCAGATCACTGAACCGTCCAATCGACGAGTATAACCACCTTATGGATGCTATGCGATACGGAATGGAAAAATTTATTAAATCAAACAGCTTGCAGGTATTAAACTAAGGAAAAATAGAATGGCTTACATTACCGAACAAAACGCAATGAAGATGAAACTTGAGAAAGGGAAAATACTAAACGAATCAAGTTTAATTAAAGGAATTATCGATAAGCATAAACAGAGTAGCTTTTACAAAGAAGCAATATCTGCAAGGGATTACTACAACGACCGGCATGATATTCTGAATAAGAACTTTCAGAAATTCATGGTTAAGGGAGTTGCGAAGTACAATTTGAACGCCGCTAATAATCGGATTCCAAACGAATTTTTCACAGAGTTGATTGATCAAAAAGTGGACTATGTCGCTGGCAATCCTCCGAAGTTCACTGCCGAAGATAAGGACACCGAGGCAGTACTATTCGCCGATAAGCTTAATTTCGAGTTTAAGACATATCTAAGAGTTGATCTAATTCGCTGGCTTGCAGGTTCTTCTGTGTCCGGTAAAGACGCTATGTTGATTTACATTAATGAAAAAGGTGCTTTTGATTATACAATTGTGCCCGGAGAGCAACTTATATTCGATAGAGACGAGAACAGGAATATTATCAGTCTTATGCGATTCTACTATGTGGATTATCAAAATGAAAAAGGACTTGTCGAGGATATAATCCGTGTAGAAATCTGGGATGAGCGAGAAACATGGTTTTACATTCAATCAAAAAAAGATGGTGATTTCATTCTCGATATTTCAGAACCGGTCAATCCTCTACCTCATTTTTTTATTGGCAATACTTCTAATAAAGATGAAACTCAAGGCAACAGTTGGGGCGAGATTCCTTTTATCTTTTTACCTAATAACATAAACGAAAAATCCGACTTATCAAGAATAAAAACCTTGATAGATTCGTATGATCTTCTGATTAGCAAGGGGATAAATAACATACAGGATATTCAAGAAGTCGTTTACGTACTTCGTGGCTATGACGGTACCGACCTTGATACCTTTATGGAAACGCTAAAGATAAACAAAGCTATCCGAGTTGATGCAGAGGGAGGAGCTGACGTGATTAAGGCAGAGATACCGGTTCAGGCGATTACTGAATTTGAAAAGTTATTAAGAAAGAATATTTATGCTTTTGGCAGAGGTGTTGATTTTTCTGATGAATCCTTTGCAGGGGATGCTTCGGGTATATCACTGAAATATAAATTTGCACGTTTGGACTTAAAAGCAAATCAGATAATTGCTCAATTAGAGCTGGCAATATTAAACTTAATCAGGTTTTATGCAAAGTATTTATTAATCAAAACAAACCAAGACTATACGAAGATTTATGAAAATATTAATTTTAAAATCAGTAAACGTATGATAATAAACGAAGCTGAAATGATTACAAATGTCCAGTCAAGCTTGGGCATACTTAGTAATCGAACAATTTTAGAAAATCATCCTTACGTCCATGACGTTGATAAAGAGTTGGAGAGGAAAAAAGAAGAGGAAGTCTTAACTCCAAATATTAATTTTGATACCGTGAACAATGTTAATTGAAGATATAAATAAACGGCTCGCATACTTGATGAATGGTAGCGATAAGTCTATCGATGCTGTTATTGCTAATTATGAAAAACAAATCGAAAAGAACTATCGAAAAGCTTTGGAAGAAATCAAGAAATACATCGCATCGATGTACGAGCGATATGGTGACGAAGTGAAATACTCCGATATGGCTTCTTACAATCGACTCACCAATCTTGAACAGCAAATTGCCGATAAGATCCGATCTCTTACTGGTGAGAATATAAAAACAACCAAGTCTGGAATTAAAAACATTTTCTCTGAAACGTATTACCAGACCGGCTATTCTTTAGAAACTGCTGTCGCTATTAATGCAGGATTCGGATTGTTGAACGACAAGGTCATAGATGCTTCGGTGCTGAATGAGTTCGATACAATCGGCTGGAATAAAAGAATGGAAGCAAATGCTAATATTTACAATCGGCAACTAAAAGAAACGCTAACTCAAGGATTGTTGCAGGGACATGGATACGCTAAAATGGCGAAGTCTTTTTCCGATAAGACTAACATCGACTTTGGCAGGTCAATTAGGATCATGCGTACGGAGGGTGGGCGTGCTCAAAGTGCAGCTAAAGTAATTGGATTCGATAGATTTGAGTTAGCGGCTGAACGTCAAGGGTTCAAGACCGCTCGTGTGTGGTTGTCGACCTTAGATATGAAAACAAGAAACTCGCATCGAAGTATGGACGGTCAAAAAGCAGATGAAAACGGTGATTTCCATTTCCCCTTTGGTGGAGATACAAAGGGGCCTAGATTGAGCGGGATTGCCGAACAGGATATTAATTGTAGATGCACTCTTATTTCGGAAATCGAGGGCATTCCTCAGAAGTATCGCCGAGACAATATGACTAAAGAAATATTACCCAATAAAAGTTATGATGACTGGGCTATTGATAAAGGAATTAAGCTAAGAAATGGCATTAAGACTGATGACATTGGGTTCAATCAGTTTAAGAAATATTCAGATAAACAACTCAAAGATAATTTTGAAAAATTTAACTTCACCAGTGATGAAGCCGGTGCTATAAAGTACTACACTTCTGATGAGGGAAAAATACTTTCTCTGAATAAAGCTTTAAGAGCAGGAACTGTAACTAAGAATCAAAAAACTATACAAAGAGTCCTTGATAATGCTTTAGGTAAATTGCCGAATTATGAGGGAAATGTTTACAGAGGCATCAATGTCAATACGGACATGGATTCTTTCTTGAAGGATTATACTAAAGGAAAGAGTATTAATTTTAAGCAGTTCATGTCTTCTACCTCCAAAAAATCTGAAACTTATACAGGCAACATCCAGTATAATATTAAATCAAAGACAGGGAAAGACCTTTCATCTCTCTCATTTAAGGAAAAAGAGAAAGAAATACTATTCAGGACTAATACTATGTTCACAGTTAAAAAACTTGACAATAGAGCAGGTAAAATTTATATTGAATTAGAGGAGAAATAAAAAATGAAAGAAGGCGTTATATATGAAGCTCCCGGTTATACTGATGCACAGAGAAAAGAGTTCGATAAATTTGTTCATGATCATGAAGAGGTTTTGAGAAAGCGTGCAAAGATGACACCGGAAGAAAGAGCCAAACAAGATAAAGAGCTTGAGGGGCTTCATAAGCGAATGCAATCATGTATTTAACCATATAAATTTCTACCAAAATTAATAACCCGCTTCGGCGGGTTTTTTTATGCCCAAAAAGAAAAACAAAAATCCTAATGATTTTTAGGATGACAGTTAGCTACTCATCTTTTACTTTTACTTCAAGAAATCCAATTACAATTAGTCCCATGGCAGGCGGGTTGACTGCTTATAAAAACTAAGGGCAATTAGTGTATTGGTTACTAAATACTGAGTGAGGGTGCCGACCCTTTCAAAAGGTAAAATCAGAAAATTAAAATAGGATTTATTTACATGGAAGACTTAAAGAAGCTAATAGGAGATGAACTTTACAGCCAAGTAGCAATAAAACTTGGGGACAATTCTCTGGGACTAATTCCTAAAGGGAAAAAATCTTTTATTCATGATGAAAAAGACACAGTCGTCATCAGTAATAACGGTGAGTGGGTGCCTGCTTCAAAAATAAAAGATCTCTCAGATGAAAAGAGAAACTTGACTGACCAGCTTTCTGAACTGAATACTTCACTTGAAAAGATAAAGGGTGAAAACAAAAAAAATGAAGAGCTAACCGGTAAGTTGCAGGAGTTGCAAGTTCAAATCGAAAATAATAAAAAAGCTTCTATTGACCTTGAGAAACGCTACGCTCTGCGCGATATGCTAAAAGATAATGGTGCTAAATATGTCGATTTATTAGAGACAAAGTTTGATTTTTCAAAAATCGAATTAGAGAATGGAAAGATTAAAGAATTCGATAAACATTTATCTCCGGTAAAAGAATCGTACAAAGAACTATTTGGAGAAAAGTTTATCGCAGGGAATACTCCTAATAGAGGACAGAATGTTTCTGCACCGAATGAAGTTTATACTCTTGAAGAAATTAAGAGCATGGATCAAAGAACTGTAGTGGAAAATATCGACAAAGTAAATAAGTCGCTCGAATATCATAACAAAAATTAAAAATAAGGAAACACACTAATGTCATTAAATAATTTTATTCCCAGTATTTGGGCTGGCAACTTGCTTAGTTCTCTTGATAAGGCACATGTAGCTGTTAGTGTTGCAAATAGAGATTACGAAGGTGAAATTAAACAAGCCGGCGATCAGGTAAGAGTAAATCAGATCGGAGACATCTCGATTGGCACTTATACCAAAAACACTAATATCACTGCTGCTCAAGAATTGCAAGATGCTCAAACAATTTTAACAATTGACCAGCAAAAATATTTTAATTTCCAAATCGATGACATCGATAAAGCCCAGACTAAACCTAAGATTATGACCGAAGCTATGCGAAAAGCTGCTTATGGATTAAGAGATGTTGCTGATTCTTACATTCTTGGTCTATATACTCAAGCTGGCTTATCGGTCGGCACATCTAGCTCACCGATTGATTTAACCAGCCTCAATGTCGAAGATACTCTTTTACTGATTGCTGAGACAATGAATGACTCCAATATCCCTCAAGAAGGAAGATTCGGAATCATACCGCCTTGGGTTTTGACAAAAATTATACTTGCCGGATTAACAACCAAGACTATGAACGATGTGCTTTTCGAGAATGGGAAGATCGGAAAGGTCTTAGGGTTTAATTTATTGCTTTCAAATAACGTTGCTAAAAACTCATCCTCTTGGGACATTACTAAAATGATGTTCGGTGTTGATAAAATGTCCTTAAACTATGCAGAGCAGATTGTAAGCGTTGAAGGTTATAGACCTGAACTAAGATTTGCCGATGCAGTTAAAGGACTTCATGTTTATGGCGGTAAATGGAGAACAGATGCAAGCTTAGTTCTCTATGCCGACAAGACTGCAGAAGCATGATTTTAATAAATGAGCGGGTGTAAGCCCGCTTCTATTTTATTTTATAAAAACAAGGAATTAAGAAAATGGCAGCAATAACACCAACCGAATTAAAATATGATATAGCTTCTGCCGATTTACCGGTTACCGCACTTACTGCAATTGTTCACGGGAATACTGATTCAATTTCATATCCTAAAACTGGCAAATTGTTAATAGTATTAAACAATACAACGGCAGCCGCTAAAGTCATTACCGTGAATGGTGGGGATTTCTCGGCTAAAGGTCTCGGCAAACTCGATATTTCAATGGCTCAAGACGATGTGAAGTTTCTAGTCGTCAGCTCAGACCGATTTAGAAAAAGCGATGGTTCAATCTCTATCGATTACGAAGCAAGCATGACAGGTTTCATCGGTGCATTTTACCTCCCATAAGTGAGTAGTGGATAATAGCTAACCAAGTGGGCTGGCTGAATTGTCAGCCTGCTTTCATAAAAATAATTAGGAGATTAAAATGCCAGACGAAATTAAATATATACAAATCCCTCTTAGCTTAGTTCAGAAAGAAGCAAGAAATAGTAGGGCTATGAGAATGTTCTTAAGAAAACATTTTCACGATAATAAATCAGTCGAGAGCACAGAGAAAGACCCTGAAAATACACTACTGGATGATTTGGGAGAAGAACCTGAAAAAGTAATACCTAAGAGGAAAAAGTAATATGCCGATCACAACAGTTGATGAGGTGAAAGCTCTTTTACAGACCTCTGAATATGATAGTTTGATTGCGATACTTATTCCAAAGGTTCAATATTATGTATTGACTAAGGTGAATTCTTTCTTAAACTCAAGAGTCTATTTACTTAACTCGAACATTGAATTTATTAGGAGCACTAAAAAGATTATCAATTCAGATTCATTATTTCTACAAAGTAAGTTTGCATCAGGCAATGATATTCTTGTAAAGGGTTCGCTTCACAATGACGGAGCTTATTCAATTGCAACTGCATCGGAGAATGAATTATTACTAAATGAAAATCTAATTGCCGATGAATCTGCCGGAGATGAATATGTACTTATTCAAAAAGTAGATTTCCCCCCCGATATATCAATGGCGGCGGCTGATTACATCGCATTTAAGCTTAATAAAAATCGTAATTCAAAAAGTATCTCGCTTGGGGATTATTCTGAAACATTCATAGCACATAATGAGATTATGACTGTTTTTCATCCGTGGCGTGATTTGAATATGGGACTATAATGATAAGTGATTTATACTTAAGTGGATTTACTATCCTTCGACCAACTGTAACAAAAGCTGGTGGTATTGCAACTGAGGTTCTTACAACTGTTGCAACTGTCGCAGGGAGAATGAGACCACTTTCGGGCAACGAGATGCTCCAGAACGAAAAGCTAAACTACGTTACAACCCATAGATTTTATTGTAATAGAATTACAATTAGACCGGATGACATAATTAGCAAAGACGGAAATAATTTTAATGTGAGGCTGATTCGCAACGTTATGGAAATGAACTCGCACTTAGAAATTGATTGTAAACTAAAGGAGAACTGATGACACCAGATAAATTTTTTGATGAATACTATCCTTTCGCGAAACAGAATGAAATCGAGACAGGCGTTCCTGCACTCGTTACTCTTGCACAAGCCGCATTGGAATCGAGCTGGGGTAAGTCTGCCCTCGGAAACAATTTCTTTGGTATCAAAGATTCGGCTTCTTACGATTACGGTGTTCAAGAACTAAATACTCACGAATATCAAAACGGTAGGATGCAAAAAGTTAAAGCTAAATTTGAAGTCTATCCAAGCCCTCTTGAGAGCTTTAAGCATCACGCTGATTTATTGAGAAGACGATTTCCTAAAGCTTTCAAATATAGCATCGACCCTATCGGGTTCATAACGAGTGTTCAAAACGATCACGGTTACAAGTACGCAACTGACCCTGAATATGTATCTAAGATTACAAGTATCGTTCTCACTCTAAAAAAAAAGTTACCACTATGAAAAATTTAAAAATAAGCATGGAAGATGTCCCTGCAAAGGGGTTAGAACAAATTCCAAGAAAAATAAACGAGGTTATTAATATGCAACCAGTAAATGAACCAACAAAACCAGTTTTACAGACCGGCATCGAAGAGACTAAGCAAGTAGTTAGTTTCGGCACTGCGCTTACAAATGCTTTAATAAGAGCCTTCGAGGACGGCAAGCTTAGTTTAACAGATTTGCCTTTGCTCATGTCCCCTTTTATGAGACTATTCCCTGCTATTTCCGGGATTAATCTTATACCTAACGAGATAGAAGATTTATCCGATGCAGAATTGGAAGAGCTAAAGAACCAAGTTACCGAAGAACTTGAGTTGAACGATGCTCAAGCTTCCCTTATAGTCGAATATTCCTTACAAGTAATTCACGACGTCTATGCTTTGTATAAGGTTGCAAAATCATAATGGAAAAAGCTTGGTACAAAAGGAAAGAAACTTGGGGTGCGGCTCTCACAACGCTTTCGAGCGTATTAGTTCTTTTCGAGCAGAAAACAGTTGCATATAAGGTCGGGATTGTGCTCGGTGTAGGGCTTACGGCTTTCGGGCTTCGTAAGGGCTACAAAGCCGACAACTTGCCAAGCGGAGTAACAGAAGTAATGGACTCAATACCAAATATTCTAACAGGAAAAAAAGGTTCAAAAAAATAAATGGCAAATAAATGGAATATCGATTTCATAGTAAGTCATTTCAATAGGGACATAGTGGACAAACTTGAGCTTATTGGTGAATTTGTTGAAAGTGCTGCAAAGCTTAGGTGTCCGGTTGATACAGGAAATTTAAGAGGAAGTATTACTCACAAAGTTAAAAGAAAAGAGCTTTGCGTGAACATAGGCACTAATGTAGAATATGCTCCATTTATTGAATTTGGCAGTGGAGAAAAAAGAATAAATCAAGGGTTTAAGGGACTTGGAAAATCAAGTGGAAAAAGTGGTGGTAAAGCGCAACCATTTCTTCGACCGGCACTATATGAATCAAAATCTGCAATTAGGCAAATAATGAGGTCGAAATGAGAAATAGAATAAAATTAATAAGCGAAAATGGTCTTTTTTCTGGCTCAAAAATATTTGTTAATGGAGTTGAAATACCTGCGACTAAAATTAAAATCGAGGGAAGTATGCAAACTCTATTTGTCGTTAATCTCGAATTTTTAGTAAAAGATAAAATTGAGATTGAACTGAACAATGTAAAAGTTGAAAAATGAACAGCGAGCTTAGAGCAGCAATTTATAATATCGGTAAAGATGTTACCGGATTAACCGGTGGTTTCTGGTATATCGAAGCATCTCAAAAAGCCGCATATCCTTATTCTGTTTTCAGCAATGTTACGGCAACAAGGGAAAAAGATTCAAGTGATAATTTTGACTTTATTTATTTGCAAATTAACGGATACCACACTGATTTGAATTCTCTTGAAAGCATACAAAAGGATTTTGAAACAAAGCTTGATGGGCAAAAATCAAGTTTCACTATGGCAAACTACTGGTTAATAGATATTGATTTACAGTTTAATCGGGGACCAATCAAGATTGATGAAGTTTATCAATTTACTCAACAATATAAGTTACATATTCAACACAAATAAGGAATTTAGAAATGGGAAAGATAGCAGGCAGGTTAGTAAAACTTAACGTAGGCTCAACACCTGCGGAGCTTCCAGCATTCGATTTTGGTCTAAATGAAACAGCCCAAGAACTTGATGTTAGTGATAGCGCAAGTGGTGATTCGACTGAATTCATTACAGGTTTTTTCACTAGAGAATTCTCGTTCTCGCTTTGGTTCAAAGATGATGCTACTAATATACCTGAGGTTGCTTCAACAATTGAAGCAGAATTAGTAGTTGGAGCTAAGAAATTCTCCGGAAACATTGTGATTCTTAGTAGGAATTTATCAGCGAAAAGAGAAGACGCAGTTCGTATGGATTATACAGGTAAGTTCTCAGGTCAAATTACTTTAACATAATGGACAGAAACTCAAAAACAATTACTCTATTTAGAGAATCAGTATTACTTACTGAAAGAGATTCTTTCGACGTGATGATGATGGTGAACTTTAGCATGCAAAATAAAATGCAGGTTACTCCGGAAGTATTTTTGTATCAATGCGCTAAGGTTACTGAATCAGCTCTTAAATATTCTTACAAGAATCTCCCTCTTTATAGATTTTTCAGAAAACTGAACTTAAAACGAAAATTAAGAGTAAAGTATTTGCTTAAGCATCTTTCACAAAGTGAATTGATAAAATTATCTAATCAGGTTTATGAGCTAGAAGGAATAAAAATTCCGACTGAGGATGACCTTAAAAAAAAAGTGAATCCGGAGAAGATGAAACTCCCGAATTCGACGAACAATTAGACTTTCGTCTTTGTAATCTAATCATTATCAACTCTTGGCATCTTACAGAAAAGAAAGTCAACGAGCTTCCAATAAGTGAATATAAAAAGAAATTAGATTGTTCACTCAAATGGGGTGGTTTTCTTGCAGGTGGAGAACTCGATTTAGTCGATGAAGCCGGCAAAGAAAATAAGTACGATGCTGAATATAATTATCTAAAATCAATAGGAGCGCTATAAAATTGGCAAATGCAGAAAAACTTGGTGAAGTATTTGTACAGGTTAGAGCCGATAGTGATCAGCTTAGACGTGAACTCGATGCTCTAAAAAGAAAAGTTGATAATGATGCAGCGCAAATGGGTAATTCATTTACAAAAATGATGAAGAAAGCCGCTCTTGTCGGTGGAATTACAATCGCATTAAAGAAAGCATTAGACTTTTCCATTGAAGCTAAAAACCTTGCCAGAGATGCTGATGAAATTGGTTCAAAATTCAATACAGTTTTTGAAACAATAAAGAGTAAAGCGAATTCTGTTGCTGATAACTTTTCTAAAAATTTCGGACTTGCCAGCTCTACTACAAAAGACCTGCTTAGTGCTACCGGTGATCTTCTGGTGGGATTCCAGTTTACCGAAGAGCAAGCCCTCGATCTCTCCGAGAAAGTAAATTCATTAGCTCAAGACCTTACTTCTTTTTCTAACTTCGCCGGAGGTGCAAAAGGTGCGAGTGAAGCACTAACTAAAGCCCTCTTAGGAGAAACTGAATCAGCTAAATCACTCGGCATCGTTATTCGACAAGATACCAAAGAGTTTACTGCGAAAGTTGAAGCTATTGCAAAAACAAAAAACATGACTCTCCAGCAATCAAAAGCAATGGCAATTTTGGAAGAGGCATATAAACAATCAGGCAAAGCGATTGGTGATTACGCCCGCACTAAAGACAGCATAGCGAATGTGGAGAGAAAAGAACTTGAAAGAATGAAAGAAGTTAAGGAGACAATTGGGAATGAATTAATCCCGATTTATCGCTCTCTTATATTTTACATTTCTCAAGTTACTACAAATATGGGCGATTCTTCAGGTTCAGTATCTGCTTTCGGTACGGCTCTTAAAAGCGTTGCAACTCCTCTAATAATAATTGTTACTATGATGAAACAGATAGCCAATTTAGCCGGTACGGTTGGAGCTACATTAGCAAATTTAGGATTGGCAACTGTTGGTAAAGGAAGCGATGCACAGGTTGCTAAAGGTTTAGAGATTGGTTGGGACATAATGCTTAAAGATTCAGAAGCCTTAAACAATGCACTTTATAGTATGTGGTCAAGCACATCAAAAAAAATCGAAGACCTCAATATAACGCCTAAAGCAGGTAGTGGTGGAAATGGTGGCGGAGGCGGTGGTGGAAAATCTTTTTCTTTAATCAAAGATGAACTGGCTTTATACGAAGACCTTTATTATGGCACTAAAAATTGGCATGAGAAATCAATAGAACTAATTAAATCACAAACCAAAGAGATGATTGCCGGTGGCATAAATAAAGTTGATGCTTTGAAATGGGAAAAACAAAAAATTGATGAGCTTGTAAAAAGTTATGAAAGGATGTCATCAACAATCGGAGAGCTTAAAGTAAAAACAGATTCTTTTAAGATTCCTAAAAAATTAGAATCCGTAGATGCAGGTTCTAATCCCGGAATCAAAGATGATGAAAGCGAATCGACTAATAATATATATAAGCAATATGAAAGCAATACAGATAATGGAATATTAGGGACTGGTGCAAATTTTTTCGATGCAATACTCACATCAGAAGCAATGGCTCGTGATGCTGTTTCGGGATTCTTTGAGGATATGTATCTCAAAGGTGAATGGGCTAATAGTATGTTGGAAAAGGCATTTGTAGGTATGGCGAATGCTTTTATTAGTCAAGTACAACGAATGGCGGCTGAATGGTTAGCTTTCCAAGCTCTTAAAACGGCATTCAATTTATTTGGTATCCCTATTCCGGGCGCATCGAGCGGTGGTGAATTTCTTGGAACGAGTAGCGGGGTTATGAAACTTGCTTCGGGTGGTTCTTTCAAAGTGCCGGCGGGCTTTCCGAATGACAGCTATCCTATGCTAGTCGAGAGTGGTGAAAGAGTTACAGTAACATCAGCCAATCGTACCGGAGAGCAGGAAAAACTTCTATCATCTCTCATCAGCCGTATGGATGTAATGAACTTTAACCTTATGCAGGGTGGAACGAAAAGCGGCAATGACTTAAATGTTAATGTGTCCGGATCTCTTCAGGGAGACGATATTTATCTAAGTAATAAAAGAACTGCCCGAAAACGTGGGAGAATTAATTAATTGGCTTATTCTATTACTATATCAACATCGATTAAGCAAGTCAACGAAACTGATACTCTCCAGCTTCAATTGATATTCAAGGTCGATTTAACAGGTACCAACGTTTCATATTCAGCACAAGAAAAAGGGATCAGAGTATTGAAGTGGGGCGAATGCGAATGGAAGTATGATCTTGAAGATGCTTTCCTTGTGCCCGGTACTTATAATTTCACACTTGGTGATAGAGACGGTTACTTGAAAAACCTTTTAAGAGGTCATGATACCTTAGCATTAGCTACTTCAAAAACTCCGAAAGTGGTTCTAAAGCTTAACGGAGAAATTGAGTTTTCAGGATTCGTTCAAGAGGATTCGATTGATTTTAGTTTTAGCAAACGTGAACTGAAATTAACCGCCGATCCTAATATCGCTATGATAAATAAAAGAAAATTATATGATGATGATTCTAACCCATATACATCATTATTCCCTGCTTCTCAATATAACGAAAATGACTTCTATCCTATTTTAGAATTAATAACTGACATATATAGAATTGTCAATCCGGATTTAGAAGAAATTACAACAAATGTGGATTTGATTTTCTCCGGACAGGCTTTTGATTTAAGGCAACTATTTGATGGACGATTTGATGAACTAATAATTAAAGCAAAAAAGTTTTATTTCAGTAATACAGCAGGAATCAGCAATGCAGGAGACATTCTCCGGCAGCTTGCATTGAACTTTGGATGCTTTACCGGCATGATTAATTATGATAAAGTATTCTTTCAAAAACTCTTCTTTTATGATGCTTCTAATTTACAGACTCTTGGCAGAGTCTTAGACCATTCGTTTCGTTATATGTATTCCTCATTGGACTATGTAAAAATTGTTGGGCATATCGATGGTTATGGTTATCCATTAGAAGCAACTGCAGGTATTGATAATGCAGTTGAAGGCAAATTCTTAAAAAAAGAATTAGTATCAGTATGGTTCAACAATACATTCTTTTTAACTGACCCGACAGGGTTGGAAGTCAAAATGCTTATTGACAGAGGTGATACTGAAATAGATGGTGATTATATCGTTTATTTAAGTATCGATCCCGGACTTGATACAACTGCTCGAGATGCTTTGGAATTAGTTAAAGATTATTGGTGGAAATGGAGAGGAAATATTAAAAATTGTAGTGCTGATATATTCGAGGTTCAAGGCATCCATTATGATTTCTTAAAGAGCTTCAATCACGAAAACGGCAAATATCAAATTCTTTCCCTCAAGAAAAAATATGCACAAAACCAAAGCGAAATTGAAGCCATTTATTTAGGGGAACTCGAAGAATGAAAGAGTCAATTTTTGGAAGTGCCGCTCCAAAATTCGTGTTCGATTTAGGTGGCGAAAACGAAGCCACAGTAATTCTTAACTACTGGGTTACTACTATTGATGAACCAGACAGTCGGGAAATTGTTCACGAAAGCGAAATTGAAGCCGATAGAGATTTTATCGATAGAGGTGATTTTTGGGTTTATGAAGGTAGAGTGAACCTACACAAATATTCATCTATGGCGTTCATCAGAAGTAAATTCGAGGAGATTAACCAATTCAACAAAAAGAAAGTAACGCTATGGCGACATCAGGACGGAGAACCTTTCAAAGATTCTAATGGTAATAATCTTCTTTTCTATATGAAAATTACGCCAACGTTTCTTACTACACTCGATTTCAGAGATATACTAATTATAAATTTTAGAAGTCTTGGAGCGATTGACCATTCGGACGGCTCTGATATTCTTATTCAGCCAAACGAAATAGTCGCAACTGATGATTTTATTGTTGATATATAAAGGAGTTTATAAATGAAAAAGTTAATCATATTGTTATTGTTTTCTACAATGCTTTTCGGGCAGGCAACTTCGCAGTACGTGAAGTACTTTAAGCGAACGAACGGAGAGCCGCTAACCGGTTATGGTGGATATATTTATTTAGTCCCACAGTGGACTTCATATCCTACCGGTGCGCTTTCTCTTACAGAGGACGGTACGAGATTAGGACAATATTATCGTACACAAGTCCCGGACGGAGAGTATAAAATCTACATCGATGCTGATAAAGCTGGAGCTGAAACACCGGTACTGTATTTAGAGCATATTTATATTGGAGAAAACAGACTATCAAAGGTTGCTGATCTATTTGATACAACTTATAAGATTACACCCAATGCTTTAGATTCGATTCTCATTCCAATTAAGTCTGGAACGCCATTACCGGCACAACTTACTTATGTTGAGATAAGTGCAATTCCTGCGCTTGTTATTGGATCTGATACGCTTGTAAGTGAAAGAGTGCTTAGAGCAAAACAGTACATTAAATTTATTAATGGAACTGATACAACGGCTTATCGGTCTTGGGTACGAGCACAGAACTTTGGCACAGGCTCAGGAAGCTCAGATAGTTTTGAAGTCTATCTAAATCCAGATCATTTTAAGTTTACTGGTTTACTTGGCGATTCAGTTTCGATCCAAGATACTGTGTTAGCTCGGCTATCAGTGGTTAATCCGGATATTGTTACCACTAACACCGTGCAGACAATTACTGGGAATAAGACGCTGAATGGAGATTTTACTTTTAATAAGTTGTTAGTATTTCCAAATACGTTTACTGGCAGCGCAAATAGAATGTCCCGAATTGACAATTATATGATATTTAGAAATAACAGTGGCATCCTCGATACTAATGCTACAATGTCGTGGGTTAAAAATACAGCTCCGGCGACTATGCAATATCAGAATATTTTACCAAAGATTAATAATTCTTACAGTCTTGGTAGCACCTCAAAATATTGGAAATCTGTTTATAATGATGAATTCTATTCTAGTGATATTATGCAATTTTATGCTAATAACTTTTTCTTTGGTGGTACTAGTGCGGATTTTTCATTATTAGATAAAGTTACAATTAAATTTATTGAGACTGAGGAAGGGACATTCATATCAGGGGGCATGTTACCGATAACAAGTAATATAATGAAATTTACAGCCGGCGGGGATATAACAATAACCTCTTTAAGTTTTGGCTCTACACTATCGGGGGGATTAGTTACGTTCTATAATCCAAATGGCACTTATACCGTAACTTTTAACGAGAGCGGCAATATAAAGCTAAATGGGACTTCATTTATATTAGGGCAATATGATTCGATTGGCTTTGTGTACGATACAGAAAATAGCGTATGGATTGAAACTACGCGGAGCGATAACTAATGAGAAGACTAATATTACTTCTAATATTATTTGCTAATACAATTGCAGCGCAGTCTTCTTTAGGAGGGGGCACTTCGGGAAGTACTTATATCAGAAAAGATATACTACTACAAAGAGATTCGAGCTATTTATTCGCTGCTGACGTCCCCCCATCAAGTAAGGCATTTTTAATTGGTGATACTTTAGTTTTCCCTTATTATGATAAAAATAATGGTACTCATCTTGGAATGAAATTTAACTTAAACACCAGAGTTAAAACCACTATGATGGCCACTACTACTTCAGGAGGATTTGCCGGGGATGATTGGTATGGAAACACCAACGATTACAAAGGAGGAAAGTTTGGATATACGTATCTAAAGAACGACTCATTGGTTCATTTGACATTTGGACACTATGTTCCAAGTTGGTATGCTGCCCAAGCATATAAAGCTTTCACGTTTTCGTCTTTCTCTATGACTACTAACACCGCTAAGAGGTGGTATAGTCAAAGCCTTTCAACATTCCCAGGGGAAGCTTCATATAATACTCCGATAGTTTATGATAACAAAATAATGGGAATAAATCTAAACGGTTACAGTGGTTATGATTATGATTTCTGGACAATAAACACTATAAATAACTCTTCGACTTCAATAAAGATAACCCCGGTTAACCTTTGGGAAAATTTAGCAAGCTATAAGTATTATACCATGAGTGGTTTGTTTATGATAGGCGACACGGTCTATGCAATCACTTCTCCTTACTCTGTTTATCCGGAGGTTGGGTGGGAAAAATATCCGAACAAAGGGGTGCGAATAGTTAAACACGATAATAACTTTAGCAATATGGGGGCGGGCTGGACTAAAATATTCGAGTTTCCTGATTCTGTTATAACCTCCAGTCCTTTGATTGAGGTTGTGCCAGATTCTAATATAGCTTATATCCTTTTTGAGGGGGATAAAACTAAAGAGTTCCACGGACTTTATGAATTTAATGGTGTAAACTTAGGCAAGATCAGAAAGCCGGCGTTTTTGCCAGATTCTGTTAATGTAAAAAACTTCTTTTTCAAAAGAGACCGAAACGGATATGACTATAATACTTTATACGTGAACTATGCCTCTGGTATGGCTTGGGCAACCTCTACTGATACAGCTTTTACTTGTAAGCTGAATATCTCGACAAAGACGTGGAATGACACAGTTTATGTATTCAAAAGCTGGATGCTTGCGAGTAATAGATTAGCTTACACACCAAATCAAATATTCTACGATAATATTCATGATGAATGCTATCTTTACCAGCCGAGAGATAATTTATTGCAGTACAATATATATCTGTCAGATGGATTTCAAAATAACTCGCAGAGACTGATGTACATACCCGCCAATGTTGATGCAGGAAATTTTGTAGCAAGTGAACCGGTATCGGGACCAGAGCCACCTAAGGTATGGAAGAGAGCAGTAATAAGGCGACAACCACTAACCCAACAAATAGAATCAGAATTATAAATTTAATCAAGAGGAGATAAGATGAAACGGATAATAATTTTATTATGCTTATTTGCAGTCAGTTTAATGGCCCAAGACAGAGTAATTATTACAGCAAAAGACACTGTTGGAAATACTCGGTATCTTGTAACTGATGATAATGGTTACTTGAATGTAAATGTGAAAAGCACTGGGTCTGGTTCAGGCTCAATCTCTGCTTTGATAGATAGTGCAGAAACCGAGACATCTGTTTTAACATTGCCTGATAACTATTCAGTTAGTGGGCTAATTATTCCTGCAATGGATGACTCAACTACTATTACCTTTTTTGCAGGGATTACAGGCACCGTGTACCCACTTTATGATGAAGAGGGCATAATCTATTCAGTTACGGCTTCAAACACCTTTCAAATGGTTATTGTCGCTTTAGATCCATCACGTTTCTATCCTTTCAAGACGATAAAACTAAAGATCGGGAGTGGCCAAACAAGCTTAAAAGACTTCAAGATTATTATAAGGAATTACTAACATGTCAAAACTACTAACCCTATTCAGGCGCAAAAAGAAATCCAACATGACTCCTCCGGAGGATACAAGCCAGCGGATTAAATCAGAGAACGATTTATTTATTCAAGATGAAAACAATAATTTTATTGAGGAAAATTAATTATGAAAATTAGTCAATACCCGGTTGCAGAGGTTATAACTGATGCGGACGCAATTATCGGCAACATAGGTTCAGTAACTAAGAAAATACCGGCAACTGTAATAAAGGAATATATACAAGGCACAGATCCAAGTGCTTATCTAACCGCTGATAAAACTGTGAACTTAACTTCATCTCTAACGCCTGCAGAAATACAGGGTTTAATAGACCAGCAACCAAAAAATTTAGGTGGGTTTGCTTTAACTTTCCAATTTGCTGATGGTACATATAATTTCGGAACTAATACATTATTAATCGCCAGATTCTATAATGGCAGGATAAATATATTAGGGAATGCAGCAAATCAAGGATTAAGTACAACAAAAGCAGTAGTATTGAACTTTGTTGATACCGCCGCCATTCCGATAGATTTTTACTTAAACAATGGTGTATTTCTTGCGATACGACGAATAAAAATATCAAAAACCACGACAATAGAAACAGATTTACCTGTGGTACGCTCATTTGTAAATAATGGATGTAACTTTGTAATGGATTCTAATTACATAGCCGAGATTAATCAGGTTAGAAAAAGTGATTTATTTATGTGTGTTGCAACTCCACTAAATAATATCAAAGATTGTTATTTTACAGGTGGCAAAATAGCGTTGAATATTCAAGGTGTATCAAAAGTACTAAGTCAACGAAACGGTTATTCAGTTGATAAGGCTACAACTGGACTATATGCTTTTGAGGCTTCGGAAATTGTTAAAGATGGAACACAACCCGAAGGGGCAACAAATGAATTGACCGCCGCAGGCGGATTGATTAGATAGGGAAAAATATGTGCAAATTAGACGTTGATACCGGTGGGTACAAATTAAAAAATGGGAAGATAGTTACTCCTGATGGACTTGAGTATTTAGGCAAAGAAGAACTTGAGGAGTTGTTATCGACTAATATTTCTGCTTGGGAATTTCTGATGCTTCGGAATAGCAATCATAAACTTGTTAATGCAATAAATAGCTTAACCGGTAGTATGCAAGAAAAAATAAATGTATCAGAACATAACTTTGAATCAATCTCACTAACTCTAAAATCTATTGAAGAAAGCTTAATTGTTGAAACAGAAAACGGAATTAAGCAGAAAAGAAAAATTGCTGATGTAGTTGTGGAAATGTGGAATTTTCATAAACCAGAACGAAATAAAAAAGATCTGAAAAAACTGGTTTTTACTTATCGAATACCATTGATAATTATACTAATTACCTCTTTAGCTTTAAGTATTAAATTCCACAATGCAATTAATGACTTGATGCAAGGTATTGAAAACTGGGTTCTATTGACAGCATCATCAGCTCTCATATTAAGTGCAATTGGATACATAGTGAAAATGATTATTGAAAAGAAAAACACATAATAAGAAACAATTAAGAAACAAGTTTGGTCAAATTGCCCCTTTCTTTGCGCTGTTTATGATCGTAATTTGGATGAAATCACTATAACACTATTATAACACTTTTGTTGAAAAAGTATAAAAATGATAGGTAGAAAGTGTTATATAAGTTGATTTAGAGCTTAAAATAAAGGGATTTACTTACTGTCACGCAGGAGGTCGCGAGTTCGAGTCTCGTCGGCCCCGCAAAAGATAAAAGCCTGTAAATGAATAGTTTACAGGCTTCTTTGTTTTAAATAGATAATTTCCTCGCTACGAATTGGTTAC
>Ga0172380_10001861_pt1 | contig 35375 bp, 56 predicted proteins | sample Leawe162metaG_FD_119747 | JGI IMG/M metagenome (GOLD analysis project Ga0172380, IMG submission 119747) | Leachate microbial communities from a municipal landfill in Southern Ontario, Canada - Leachate well 162 metaG | ecosystem: Engineered > Solid waste > Landfill > Unclassified | place...
CTTTCGCTGCAGCCAGATCCTTCGTGCGCGTTGAGACGCGCTTTCCGACCCGGTCTTCGGTCCAGTGGACGTACCAGACGCCGGTTCCGGATTTCTTGAGGTAGGGTGCCGACTGCGACATTTGACGGTTTCCAGATAGATTGAAAGGTCCGCTTCATCGACGAGCACGGGTCGGCCAGTGATTTCCCCTAATGTAGCCGGAGATGCTTTCGCGGTGGATGCCGGACTGGCGTCCGAGCTCGGCTTGCGACCAGCCCTTCGCCAGCATCTTCCGATAGACGCGACGACCAAATTCCTCGCGGCTGATCTCGCGCGGCGCGTCGGCGGCGTCATCGCGACCGGCGTCGTTAACTAGGTGCATGCGGTCCTGGCGGCTCATAAATTCCCCTCTGCTTGGTTGAACTGTATGTCACATGTAGCAGGTTTTGTCACATCGTCAACGACAAAATGTCCGAAATGCATTCGACAGCCGGTTGACGACAGACAAAATGTCCGGCATTGTTACCCGACTGGTTTTGACAGATTCGACATTAGGCGGGCAAATGTTCGACGGGCGACGCTTCCTCAAAGAGAATTTCCAGTCACCGCAGAGGGTCATCGCGGCGCTCGGGGCCTACGGCATGCCGACCCCGACCGTCGCGTCTGTCGAAAAATGGTTCAGCCGGGGCAGGGTATCGGCAGAATATCTCCCCTTGCTGATCTGCGTGAGGGAACTGGAGACGGGGCGAAACGTGGGCCTGTCGGCCTACCTGGGCGAGGGTAAGAGATGACGGCAATTGTTCAGCGCGAGTTGCAGCAGGTGTTTCGGTTCACCAACGATCTGCGAGCGGCGCGCGCAGCGGGCGACGAAGCCCGCGTGGCGGAAATGCGTGACGAGATCGACACGATCCGGCTGATGACCGACAGTGAGGCGCTGCGGAAGCGGTGCGCCGTGGTGTTGGCCGAGGGCAATGATCGAACGGCCGCGGAGTCGCGAGCGTGATCGAGATCGTGCTTGCCGGGGCGCCGGTCGGGAAGGGAAGACCGCGATTCGTCAAGGCGACGGGGCGGGCCTTCACGCCGGAGCGCACAGTGCGGTTCGAGGATCGGCTGTCGCTGGCCGCGCAGGCGGCGATGAACGGGCAACCGCTCATGGAAGGGCCGCTGAAGGTGCTCGTCGAGGCGCGAATGCCGATCCCGGTATCCAAGCCGAAGAAATGGCAGGCCGCCGCGCTGGCCGGGCAGATCCGTCCGGTCGTGAAGCCGGACGCCGACAATTTTGCGAAGATGCTGGACGCCTGCAATCTCGTCGTCTGGACGGATGACAGCCAGGTCGTCGACCTTCGCGTGCTGAAATTCTACAGCACTGCGCCGGAGCTGCGCGTGCGGGTCGAACACATCAACGAGGATGAAGGGATATTCGGATGACCGTGACAATTGACCGTTTCACCGAGAGCGCGGACACCGTCAACCACCCCTCGCACTACACCGCCGGCGGGATCGAATGCTACGACGCGATGGCCGCCATGCTGACGAAAGAGGAAATGATCGGCTATCTGCGGGGCAATTCGTTCAAGTATCGCTGGCGTTTCCGCCACAAGGGCGGCGCCGAGGATCTGCGCAAAGCCGAGTGGTACGAGAAAAAGCTTCTCGCACTGGTCGACGCCGCTTGACTTTGTATGCCGCATGTCAAAAGCTGCATACCGACTGATTTGACAGATTGAACAGCAGGGCCGGAGCGCCACCCCTTGACGACCATGACGCCATTCCCCACGCAATTGAGCGGGGCGAGTTTTCTCGCCGCCAATCAGTATGCGCTGCTCGCGGACGAACCGCGTGTCGGCAAGACAGGCACCGCGATCATCGCGGCCGACTATGTCATGGCGTCGTCGATCCTGGTCATCACGACGGCTTCCGGCCGCGGCGTCTGGAAGCGCGGCTTCGCGGACTGGTCCGTGTTCGACCGCAAGGTCAGCATCGCTGCCCCGTCCGTCGACCCGACCGCCGACGTGGTCATCGTCGGATGGCCCGCGCTCACGAACGCAACGGTCATGGCGGCGCTGCTGTCGCGGCGGTGGGACCTGGTCATCTCCGACGAGGACCACTTCGCCAAGAACTTCGACGCCAAGCGCACGCAGGCCCTCTACGGCCAGTTGCTCGACGGCGGCGACCATCTGCAGAACATTCGAGCCCTCTGCGCCTGCGCGGACAGGGTCTGGCCGCTGACGGGCACGCCGCTGCCGCACAGCCCCGCCGACATGTATCCGCGGCTGCGGGCGCTCGCGCCTGACCGCCTGAAGGCCGATCCGGCGCGCGACTGGCCGGACGTGACGCGCTACGGCGACTTCCTGCATCGCTACTGCGTGGTGCGGATGAAGAAGATTTCCAACTTCAACCGCATCCCTGTCGTGATCGGCGGGCGGAACCTTCCTGAATTGAAAGCGCGGATCGAGGGTTTCGTGCTTCGGCGGACCCAGGAAGACGTCGGAATCCGCCCGCCGATCTACGACCTTTTACCCTTCGTCGCGAAGGCCAGCGAGCTGAAAGCCGAAAGCGCGCTCGACCGTGACCGCGTGCTGGCCGCTGCGGCGTCCGGCGACACGAAGGCGCTCGAGATGCACCTTGGCCCGCTGCGCCGCCTGACGGGCGAGATAAAGGCGCATTACGTGGTCGACGCGGTGGCCGACGAGTTCGAATGCGGCCTCGACAAGATCGTGCTGGCCTACTGGCACAAGGACGTCGGCGCGGCGCTCATAGCGGGGCTGCACAAGTTCGGCGTGACGGGCGTTGACGGCTCGACGCCGCCGGAGCACCGGCAGCGCAATGTCGACGCCTTCGCCGACCCGAAGGGGCCGCGCGTCTTTCTCGGCCAGATCGAGGCGGCTGGCGAGGCGATCGACCTGTCGGCGGCGGCCGTGCTGTGGTTCGTCGAGACGTCGTTCTCCCCGCGCAGCATGAAACAGATGTCGCTGCGCATCACCAACCATTCGCAGAAGCGGCAGGCGGTCGTGAAAGTCGCCACGCTTCAGGGAAGCATCGACGAGGCATTGCAGGCTTCGCTGATGAGACTGTGGACTGCAATTCGAGAGGTTCTAACGTGACGATCAAGATTGAGATTGAAGCACATCCCGACCGGGGCGACATGGGCGTTCAGATCGAGCGGGCCATGTCGGCACTCGGCTACTACCAAGTCAGCCATAAGGGCCGCGTGATCCTGGATACCGTCGGTGCCGGCGTTGCTGGCGACATCTCGGACGATACGCCGCTGGACGTGAACGTCAGCAGCACCTACACGCCCGACCCGAACGTCCCGGTCACGCAGACCGCACCGACCCGCAAGCGCGGCGAACCGTCGCCCGGCAAATCTCGCCGGACCAAGGCGGAGATTGCCGAAGACGAGGCCGCCGTAACCAACGCCAACGAAGGCGTCGAAGGCGTAGCCGCCGATGTGGCCGAAGTAGCGGCAGCCATCTCCACCGGCGAGAACCGCATCGGCCCGGACGACACCGGCGAGGACGCCGCGCAAGACGCAGCCGACGAGCAGGACGAGATGGCGGCCAAGCGCGAGCCGGGGAAGCTGACGCACGACGATCTGCGCAAGGCCATCGGCGACTACCAGAAGAAGCACGGGATGTCGGCGGCCGTCGCGCTCGTCCAGGCGGGCGGGCTGATCGGCAAGCCGATCATCGAAGTACCGGAAACCGACCTGGAGGCGTTCATCGCGGCGGTGAACGGCGTTGTCGTGGCCGAAGTGTCAAAACCTGTCGAACAGGCGTCTGACAAATCTGCCGAGACGCAGGCCGCGCCCGTCACGAAGGACGACCTGTTGGCCCTGATGCAGGCATACGTCAAGAAATACGGCGACGTGGCCGCTGCCGAGGACGGGCAGAAAATCTTCGTCCACGCGCTCGGCGAAGTGCCGCCCGGCACGAAGACCGCCAAGGGCCAGATCACCGAGAAGTGGGTCTTCTCGGCCATCCCGAACGATCAGGACAGCCTGTCGAAATGCGTCAAGTGGTGGAAGTCCGCCCTGACCCAGGCTCCCGAGGCGTTCGGGCGAAAGGCGGTGTCGTGATGGCCGCGTTGAAGTCGTGGTTCTACTGCGTGCAAACACCTGACGACCGCGTCACCGTAGTTCGCGCTGATGCATTATTGGTCGACGAACGCGGAGCGTTGAACCTGTGGCTGAACCGGAGACTGGTCGCTGCATTTGGCGCGGGTTTTTGGATGTCGATCGTCGAGACGCCGGGGGTCGACGACAATGGCTGACCACGGCGCACGCGATCACGCGACCTGGTCCGCGTCCGCAACGGCCAGGAACGTCCATTGCGCCGGCGCGCTGGCACTCACCCGCTACGCGCCGGAGAAATCCTCGATCCACGCCGACACGGGCACGGCGGTCCACCAGATCGCCGAGAAGTGTCTGCGGACCGGCGTCGATGCCGACACGTTCGTCGACACCGTCGAGGACGCGAAGGGCCGCAAGGTGCCCGTCACGGAAGAGATGGCGAACTCCGCGCAGGAGTATGTCGACTACTGTCAAATCCGCATGGGCGAGGCCGGCGGCCTCAATTTCGAAACGTGGATCGAAGAGCGTTTCAGCCTCGCCGACCTAGGCACGCCGTTCGACGCTGGCGGGACCGGTGACTTCGTCATCTATCTGCCGACGACACACGAACTCGAGATCGTCGACCTGAAGAACGGCATGGGCGTTGTCGACGTCAAGGACAACCCGCAGCTCCGCACCTACGGGCTCGGCGCGCTGCTGGCGCACCCGGAACTGGACGTTGACACCGTCACGGTCACGATCGTCCAGCCCCGGGCGCCACACAAGGACGGCCGGATCCGCTCGGAGACCTTCACGGTGGCCGAGCTGGTCGAATGGACCGCCGATCTGCTGGCGGCCATGCAGCGGTCGAAGCAGGCCATTGACGAGTTCGACGCGGCCGGCGCGAACAGCGTCCTGCTGGACGAATGGCGGGACAAATGGCTGCGGCCGGGCAAATGCACGTTCTGCCCGGTCGAGGGTTCCTGCCCGGCGTTGAAGCGCGACGCCTTGTCGGTTGCGAAAATCTGGTTCGACGACATGGACCAACCGCAGATCGGCAACGCCGCGCTGGACCAGTCGCCCGAAGCGCTGGCCCGCGATCTCGACATGATCCCGATGCTCGAGGATTGGGTGAAGGCAAGACGTGCCTTCGCACACGCCCAGGCCGAAGCCGGCGTCGCGATCCCTGGCTACCAGCTTTCCGACAAGATCGGGAACCGGAAGTGGGTCGACACCGTGTCCGCCGCCCAACTGCAAGTAGCGGCGGGCGTCCCCGAAGCCGACGTCTACGTCGAACCCAAACTGAAATCCCCCGCGCAGATGGACAAGCTGCTCGGGGCGAAGCGGAAGGCTCTGATCGAGCCGTTCGTGACGCGCGAAGTGACGGGCACCAATTTGGTCTCCGTCGCGAAGTCTACCCGCCCGGCCGCGAAGACCGTCGCCGAGCGGTTTTTTGAAACCTGAAGACCAGAAGAAAGGAAGACCAAAGTGGCAAATGAGAGAGGCAGAAGCGAGAACTTCAAAACGGATACGTGCCGGCTCGGTTTCGACCGTTGGCTGTTCACGCCGGAGAAGAAGGTCGTCGGCAACGGTCCCAACAAGGGCAAGGAGTTTGAGGAATACGGCGCGACGCTGATCTTCTCGAACAGCATCAGCCGCGTTCCCTTCGACAAGGCCGTCATGGCGGCCTGCATCGACGCGAAGTGGGGCACCGAGCAGGAAATCATCAACCTGGTCAAGACCGACATGATCCGGTTGCCGTTCCTGAAGGGCGACGGGAAGGAAGCCCGCAACAAGAAGGACGGGCAGCTTCACCCCGGCATGGGGCCGGACGTCTGGTTCATCCGCACGAACACCCGGCAGGCGCCGGTCGTGCGCTGGAAGGACGTCAACATGCAGGCAACCAAGGACGAGGTCTATTCCGGTTGCTACGGCTTCGCGGTCCTGAACGCCTACACCTGGACCGGCGATACCGGCAAGGGCGTGTCCTTCGGCCTGAACTACTTCCAGAAGAAGACCGAGGGCGAGAAGCTGTTCACCGGCGGGCAGGGCGGTGTCGACCCGTCCGACTACTACGAAAAGATCGCCGACGAGGGCGACGCACCGCAGGAGACGAAGACCGGCGCCGGCGCCGGCGGCCTTTTCGGCTGATTGTCAAAAGTCGCATAACGCGGTGTCGGATGGTTCGACACCGCGAACCTCAAATGGAGAACGACCATGAACCAAACAGAGAAATACCGGCCCGAGGCCGAGTGCGCCGTGCGCGAGCCGAAGATCATGACCATCCGCAGCGAATTGGAGTCAGCAGTCAAGCGCTCCGATCAGGCGTTGACGCGGCTGGAGACGATGGCGATCGGCCTGCTTGGAAACGAGCCGCCCCTTACCCTCACGGCCGGGTCATCCACGGAAGACTACGGGAAGCAGAAGGTGTCTCTCGACCCCGGCTCGCTGGAAGGGTTGGTCGAGCGGCTGCGTCAGCTTCACTACAACATGTCGGCGATCGAGCACCAGATCGACCGCCTCGCCAGCGATCTGTGAGGCGGCCATGACCGACCAGGCAGACATCAAGGGTGGCGACAACTCGTTTCGTGTCGCGGCAGATCAATTGCGCTCTTTCATTGAGCGCGTCGAGAAGCTGGAAGACGAAAAGGCGCTGCTCTCCGCCGACATCAAGGACGTCTACGCCGAGGCCAAGGGCACCGGCTACGACACGAAGGCGATCCGGGCGATCATCCGGCTCCGCAAGAAGGACCAGGCTGAACGTCAGGAAGAGATGGCGGTTCTGCGTCTCTACTCCGAAGCGATCGGCATGAGCATCTTCGACTGATGGCCCGGTTCGCGCAAACCACAATTGAGGCCGAGATCACCCGCGCGACTGATCGCGCGGTGCTGATCGTCTACGAGGGCGACGAAGTGTGGGTTCCGCGCTCCGTCTGTCTCGAGGGCGACAGCCTCTCCGTCGGCGACACCGATCTGATCGTCGCCGACTGGTGGCTGGAAAAGGAGGGCCTGCTTTGACCCTCGCCGAAGCAATCGAGGATGCGGCCAGATCGGGCCGCATCCGCCTGTCGGTCTATCCGATCTCATCGGGCTATCAGGCCAGCTTCTCCACCGACGGGACGTCCTGGCGGTGCGAGATGGCGGCCGATCCGCTCACCGCACTCAACAAGGTTCTCGGCGTGCTGCCGGGCGCGTCCGGGCCGCTGCGTGCGGCGCCGGTCGAGATGGGGATTTTCGAATGAAACACGTCATGCTTGATCTCGAAACACTCGGCACCGTGCCAAACTCAGCGGTCATCTCGATCGGCGCCGTCCAGTTCGACCTGAACGGCGAAATGGGCAAGACCTTCCATAGCAACATCACGGCGGCCTCCTGTCGGGAAATCGGCCTGATCGAAGACCCGGCCACACATCAGTGGTGGGCGAAGCAGTCCAAGGAGGCGCAGGACCGCATAATGGCGGACCGCAAGCCCGTCAACGAAGTCGTTTCGCGGTTCGGATCCTGGTTCCTCGGCTGCGGGGCCGAGTTCGTGTGGGGCAACGGGGCGACCTTCGACGTCGTCCTTTGGGAGTGCGTCTGTCGCCGCCTGGGCGTCTCTCCGCCGTGGAAATTCTGGAACGTCCGCGACATGCGGACGGTCATTCACATGTTCGATCTCGACGTCCGGACGATGGGCCGCGCCGGCGTGCATCACGACGCGCTCGACGACGCAAAGTTCCAGGTGGCCTGCATCGCCGCTGCGCTGAACAAGGGCCGCGCCGGCAAATCAGAGGGGATTTTCGAATGAAACGGTTTTTCTACGAACGCATGAACGGAGTCGCCGGCCCCGACTACTACATCTTCGACCGGCTGCTCGGCTCGAAAACGGACTACGAGATCGTCAAGACACGCGCCATCGCACTGTGCTGGAAGGTAGAAACGGCCGAGGCGATCGTCGCGGCCCTGAACGCCGCGGTGCCGGAATGAGCCGCACCGTCACGATCACGGATCACGCCCTGGTGCGCTGGCTGCAGCGTGCACGTGGGATCGACATGGAGGCCCTGCGTCGCGGGCTGGCCGAACAGGCGCAGCCATTCGCCGATGCGTGCGTCAAGCACGCCGAGGTCGGCGGCGTCTGGTTCGTCTTCGACGGGCCGCGGCTGATCACGGTCACGCCGGACAAGCCGGCGCTGATCTCGACCATCCGCAACGACCGGGCTTTCTCGAACAAGACGAACGCGCGCTCCGAAGGCGAGATGGGCTGGACGGGCAAGAAGCGGCGGCGGAACCATAAATGACGCTCGAGATCGACTTCGAAACCCGCAGCGCCGTCGACCTGAAGAAGCGCGGCTCGCACAACTATTTCGCATCCGAAACGACCGAACCGCTCATGGCGTCATATTCGATCGACGGCGGGCCGATCCGGCGGTGGCGACCGCCGCAGCCGTGCCCGCCCGACATCGTGGCCTACGTCGCCGCCGGCGGCATGGTCTCGGCGCACAATGCATCGTTCGAGCGGCAGTTGTGGCAGATGATCCTGACGCCGCGCTACGGATGGCCTGCCGTCACGCTGGAGCGGTTTCGCTGCACCGCCGCCACCGCCGCGGCGATGGCCCTGCCGCGGTCGCTCGCCGATCTCGGCGCGGCGCTCGATCTGCCTATCCAAAAGGACAAGGAAGGCTCGGCGCTGATCCGCTTCTTCTGCATGCCGCGCCGGCCGCGCAAGGACGAAGACCCCAACGGCATCTATTTCAACGAACCGGCCGACCACCCGGAGAAGTTCGATCGCTTCCACGATTATTGCGACGACGACGTCCGCACCGAGGCCGGCGCCGATCGGCGCATGGTCTCGCTCTCCGACGACGAGCAGCGCGTCTACACGCTGACCGAGCGCATCAACGACCGCGGCATCCGCATCGACCGGCGGTCGTGCCGGGCGGCGCTTGCCTTGGCAGAAAAGGCGAAGAAGCTGCTGGATCGCGAGATGCGGATATGCACAAACGGTTATGTCGGCGGCGTCACGCAGCCGGGCAAGCTGGTCGAGTGGGTCCAGGCGCAGGGCGTCGCGATGGACAGCGCGCAGAAGGCCGAGATCGAGAGCCTGCTGTTGCTGGACGATCTGCCGGCTAACGTGCGGCGCGCGATCGAGATCCGACAGGAAGGCGCCAAGTCCAGCGTGTCGAAGCTGCAGGCGTTCCTGGACCGCGCCAGCGCAGACGGGCGGGTGCGCGGCACCGACATCTACCACGCCGCCTCGACGGGCCGCACGCAGTCCGTCGGCATCAACAAGAACAACATGCCGCGCCCGCGCCGGGAGTATGACGACGCGCATCTCGACACGTCGATTCTGTTCGACGCGATCCGATCGGAAGAGCCGGAACTGCTGAAGCTGCTCTACGGCCTGCCGCTCGGCCGCCCCCTGAACCTCGTGTCGGATGCCATCCGCGGCTTCCTGTGGGCCGCGCCGGGCCATGAGTTCGTGCAGGCCGACTACTCCGGCATCGAAGGCGCGGTGATCGCCTGGTCGTCCGGCGAGGACTGGAAGGTGAGGGCGCTGCACGACATCATCGCCGACCCGTCGCTGCCGGACTTGTATCGGCGCACGGCGGCCAACATCCTCAATCTGTCGATCGAGACGGTCACGAAGAAGCATTGGGCGCGTCAGGCCGTCGGCAAGGTGAGCGAGCTCGCCCTGGGGTTCGGCGGCGGTGTCGCGGCCTTCCACTCCATGTCGCTCAACTATTCCATAAAGCTGGACCCGCTGTTCGCGCCGGTGTGGGAGACCGCCGACGAGGCGCGGCGAGAGAAGGCGGTCAAGCGCTACGAATCGCGCGTGAAGGCCGGGAAAGAAAAGGCCGACATTCTCTCACGCGAAGCGTGGATCGCCTGCGAACTGATCAAGGTCGGCTGGCGCGCGTCGAACCCGGCCATCGCGAAGGGCTGGCATCTGCGCGAAGACGCGATGCGCGAAGCGATCCGCAACCCGGGCACAGTCGTCGAGTGTCTGAAATTCTCCTACGTCGTCAAGCTCAGCTATCTGTGGTGCAAGCTCCCGTCGGGGCGTTGTCTTGCCTATGCGTCGCCGAAACTGCGCGACCAGGTATGGGCCGCCGAGAAGACCGCCGACGGATGGGCTGACGCCGAGGTCATGGACCGGGCAGAGGCAGAGCGGCTGGCGCTGAAGGGATTGGTCCGCATCGACGGCGCGACATCGCCGGCCATTACCATCTTGGGCGTTGGCAAGGACGGCAAGATGCGCCGGGAGTTCCTGTATGGCGGGCTGGCAGCCGAGAACGACACCCAGGCGGTCGCGCGGGATCTGCTGGTGAACGGCATGTGGAAGGCCGAAGCGGCCGGCTACCCGATCATCGGCACGGTCTATGACGAAATCGTCACCGAAGTCCCGCGCGGGTGGGGCGACCTGAAAGCGTTCGAGAATCTGATCTGCGAGCTGCCGCCGTGGGCGGACGGGATGCCGCTCACGGCAGGCGGATTCAGGGGCAAAAGGTACCGCAAGGACTGACGTCAAATTTGTCAAAAATAGCATTTGACAGGCCGTCTCCATGTGACATACACTTCCTCCATCGACCAAGACATCACGGAGGAAAATCCCATGTAGACCGCAGCGCGGGGCGCGCGTCCGCCTCCCCAACCGGTCCCGTTCAACAGGCGGGACCGGCTTCAACCAACTCGGAGACGTCATGCCTTTCAGCAGGAAATACGGTCAGGAAATGCGGCGTCAGTCGCTGCGCATTCCGGCGAAGCTGGACGATGCGTTGCTTGCGAAGGCGAAGAAGGACAAGTCGCTGAAGTCCGAAGTGATCGTCTCGGTCCTGGCCGATGCGATGAACATCAACCTGGCGCCGGAAGAGACCGGCATTTTCGAATAGGAGACGACCAAATGGCAACATGGCTTACCGACGACAACGGGAACAGATGCTCCGTTGAGTATTTTGGTGCTAAAACTAGAGCGAGAGCCGCACTCGACAGCCTGAAGGACTGCCGCAATTGTACCAACTGCTCGGACTGCTCGTACTGCTCGGGCTGCTCGTACTGCTCGGGCTGCTCGTACTGCTCGGACTGCTCGGGCTGCTCGCGCTGCTCGTACTGCTCGTACTGCTCGTACTGCTCGTACTGCTCGTACTGCTCGTACTGCTCGGACTGCTCGGGCTGCTCGCGCTGCTCGTACTGCGCGGGCTGCTCGCATATTCGCCGAGCCTCCGAGCCGGTAGTTGTAGGGCCGTTCCGCTCAGACGGTTATCAGTTCGTGGTGGGCAAGACCGGGTCTATACATGCCGGTTGCCGCGTGTTCGACACGATGGCGAAAGCCCGTGCCCACTGGACAGCGACACGCGGCGAGACGCCGCTCGGCGTCGAGACAACAGCCATCCTCGACTTCCTGGAAACGATGACGGCGCTCCGTAATTCGGCTGTGGTGGCCTGACATGAACGCCAAGCCCGACACCCGCGACCTCTCGATCGACGAGATGCTGACCGCCGCGCTCGAGCGCGCACTGGCCGCGTTGGTGCGGCAGATCAAGAAGGAAAGGACGGGACGATGAACGTCGATCCGAAAAGGGCGCGCAAGCTGGTGCGCAACTTCGAACGCGCCGTTCGGCTGCACGAAATGGCCGGTGCGGCGCACCCCGAAGATCGACCGCTCATCCAGGAAGATTACGAGAACGCCAAAGAGCGGCTGATCTCGACGATCAAACAGATGTCGAAATCATGAACTCCAAGCCCGACACCCGCGACGTCTCGATCGACGAGATGCTGACCGCCGCGCTCAAGCGCGCACTGGCCGCGCTGGTGCGGCAGATCAAGAAGGAAAGGATGGGACGATGATGGCCTGCCAGACGTGCGCGCATTGGGGTGGCGAAGAAGACTATTGGCGCGACTACACCTGCAACGGGCTGAAGGTCTGCAGCAGGATCGGGGAGTTTTTTGAAGCGTCGGAGTGGAACGACGACGGCGACCGCGTAATGAAGCCGGAGTGCCGAAATGATCTGGCGTTCGCGCAAGACGGATCCGGCTACCGCGCTTTCGTCGTGACGAAACCGAACTTTTTCTGCGCGCACTACGAGCAGAAGCCGTGACCCTCGACGACGCCCGCGCCGCCTACCCACATCTCGGCTTCTGCGTCTACGCGATGGAGCCGGGCGAGAAGCTGACGCTGGAGATCCACGCGCCTGATGGAACGATCTTCACATTCTACGGCGCGACCGAAACCGCAGCGCTCGCGCTGGCCTTTCCTGAAACCGCACCGGTCGAGATCGAGCCGGGCCTGTTCGACTAGGAGACGACCATGATCATCCCGACCGGAACAATCCCCATTTCACCCGGCACCAAGCGCGCCTTCGGCAGCCTGCTCCTGACCGTGCTCCTGCTTGCCGTCTTCGCCCTTGCCGGCAATCTGCTCTACGTCTTGTATTTGCTGGTCGCATGGACGCTGACCGACGTGCCGGCCGATATTTGGGGGCCGTTGATCCTGGGGTTGACCACGTTCGGCTCGGTTTGGTGGGGCATCTGGCACACGATGCGCCAGGACGGTCTGTTCGAAGACGACAACGACTGAACCGAGAAAAGTCGCACCTGCGACATTGGAGACGACCGACATGGACAAGAATATTCTCGAGATGGTTGGCGTGCTTGGCTACGAAGCGGGCCAACAATCACAAGAGGCCAAGCCCGAGCGAAAAATCTACGGGCGGGCATGGGAGCGGGAGAACGTCATCGTTGTGGACGTTTCCAAAATCGCATTCACGCCCGACGAAGTGACGCGCTTCGCCGACCTTCTCTACACGCTCGCCGGCAACGTTCGCGATCGCATGGACGCGCCGAAATGAGCGCCTTGATTTTCGCCAGCGGTGCCCTGTGCGGTGTCCTGATCGGTGCTGCCCTGTCCGCGCGGCAACCGCCACGCCGCCCGCTCTATGCGACATGGCCGGCAGGACAAAATCGCGAAGGAGATTGATGTGAGTAGACCCGACATGTTCGGCTTTGTGCCAGCCATTCATCAAAGCCAGCTTGCGCCGGCAGAGAACAAGTTTCACGTGGGCAACGGCGATGACGGGAAGCACTACTGGCTAACGCCCCCCGACCTATACGCCGCGCTCGACGCTGAGTTCGGCTTTGATTTCGATCCCTGCCCGTTCCCGTTGCCCGATGGGTTCGACGGCCTAACCTGCGAATGGGGCGCGTCGAACTACGTCAACCCTCCCTTCGGGTCCATCATTCACCAAGGAAGAAAGAAGGGGCCGACAGCGTGGGTGCGCAAGTCGATCGAGGAACACCGCAAAGGAAAGACCGTCGTTCTGGTCTACCCGGTGGACAAGTGGGTGTTGATGCTCCTGCGGGAAATTATAGGGGCCGACGCGGATATCCGAAATCTCGGCGACGTTCGCTGGCTGGCGACAGAAGACATGAGCGTCGGCAAGGGCACGGGGCGTCATATCGCGTGCTTCATACTTCGAAAGGACCGCTGACATGACCGCAATCCAGAAGGCGCGGAAGCTCAAGAAGGACGCTCTGGCACTGCTCAATAACTACCCACCCGATTACATCGAAAAAGCGCAAGCAGCCATAGATAAAGGAAAGGCGTTCTGCCCCGTTTGCCATTCTGCGGGTATGGCGAATTGCGGATATTTTGATGAGTGCAACGAGTTCGTTATGCCAAATGGTTCGAGGGCAAAGTGATGGTCATGAGCGATATAGAAGAGACTGGCATCGAGGCACTGATTGAGGAAGGCCGAAAGCGGTCAGCAGTGGTCGATAATTACGAGGGGAAGAACTACCTCATCCGCCGTTTAACCGATGAGCTTGAGCGCGCCTGCCGCGCCCTCGCCGCCCTAGCGGAGACGGAGGTGAAGTCAACACCTACCGAGTTCAATCAGATCGGCATGACGCTGTCTTTCTTCGCCAGCGCGATCAAGTCTGGCGAAAACTGGACGGCCACCTGTCAGCGAGAATACGACGCGGCACAGGCGTGTCTAACGCAACTCCGTTCCGCGCTCGTTTCCCCGGAGTCCCGGTCATGAGCGGGCTGGGCGAAAAGGGGCTGCTGCCGTGTCCGTTCTGCGGCGGGCGGGACATCCAAATCCGTGCGACAAAGATCGGTGACTACTTCGCGATATGCCACTCTGATTACGAAGGTATCCCCGAGGACGACTTCACTCCAGACGGTATCAAGCGGGTGATCTCCGGCAACAACGACATGCTGGACGCATGGTATGCAGCGCGCGGTATCACGACCAAGCGCATGGAAATGAAGGCAGAAATAGCCAGCCTCATCGCCGACCGCGCCGCACAGGCGGAACGCATGGCGAGGCTGGATGAGGCGCTGGGAAAGATGCGGGCTGCTGTGACGTGGATTTCCGCGCCGTTCGTGGACGAGAACACGACGCTCGAAGAACTGCGCAAGCGGGTTGCCTTTTGCGTGTCCGATGCTGCTCTCGCCGCCCGCGCCCTATCGCAGGGGGGAAGCGATGCGTGAGTTGGCAACCATCGTCATTCGGCTGGACCGGCTTCAGGAGATTGAAGCGTTTCTCGACGCGCTCGAAGAATGGGGAGTGACCGACCCGGATCTTCGCCAGACGGAAATCATCCGCCATCTGCAATCACCAACAGGCTTGACGCAATATATCGATCGCGAAACCGAGGAGGTCTTCGGCAATGCGTAGCCCAAGATTCCCCCTCCGCGCAGCCGAGGAGAGCGCGGGATGACGCGACCGCCTGGACGCCCGAAAGGCCGCGCCACGCGGCGCCCGCGCATAAAGCGGCGTCCGCCGGCCGACAACATGATGCCGCTGCTGAAGCAGTTGCTGGAGATCATCGAAGCCAGCGACGAACCGTTCAGCCATATGGCGGCGCGCACCGGCTACGACAACGCGACGTTCACGCGGATTCGAAACGGCAAACGGTTGCCGCGGCTGAACACGTTCACGGATCTCGCCAATGCGCTCGGCTACGAGCTCGTGCTGCGGCCGATGTCAAAAGTCACATCTGACGATCTGGACAAGATTTGACGAGGCGCGCATTGTGCGCGGTTCAACGACCAACCCGGGGGGTCCCATGAACGAGTTCGAGAAAGCTGCGCTCTCCGCGCTGAGGTGGGGCCTGCTGGCCTTCATCGTCTTCCTGTTGATGGCCCTGGCGATGTGTTCCGCCCGCGCCCACGATGCGATCCCGACGGCCGCGCAGCCGAACGGGTGGACCTACCCGTATTCCTGCTGCAGCGGCATCGACTGCCGCGAGGCGAAGCCGGCAGAGATCACGGAGCGGCCGGAAGGCTTCGTCGTCGGTTCGACCGGCGAAGTCGTGCCCTATGGCGACAAGCGCGTCCGCAACTCGCCCGACGGCCGATTCCACTGGTGCGCGCATCAGTCCGGCGTCGAGGCTGGGCAGACGATCTGCCTGTTCGTGCCGCCACGGGGGTTCTGATCATGAGCTGGTCTTTAGGATTTGACAGCAATTGGGACCGCGACATCGGCTATGGCGTTCCGGCGATCTGTGACCACCCCCGTTGCGACAAAAGAATCGACCGCGGGCTTTCATATGTCTGCGGCGGCGAGCCATACGGCGGTGAACATGGGTGTGGCCTTTACTTCTGCGGCGCGCACATGACGTATCGATCGCCGCGCGGCGAGGATCGCAGCTACCAGAACTGCAAGCGATGCTCGACATATCGACTCCCCTACAACCCCAAGCCAGATGTCCAAGAGTGGGTAGATTGGAAACTAAACGAGTCTAGCTGGTCAGCGTGGCGTGGACAGAACCCCGACGAGGTCGCAGCGCTTAAGGCGCAGTCGAAGTCGCAGAAACGGGCGTGACGCTTGAACATGCAGAACACGAACCAGTTCGCCGTCCTGTGGGCGCTCGGCTATAGGCGACTGGTGCCGATCACGCCGCCTGGCTGCGAGGTCTCCGAGAAGTCGTCGCTCTTTATCCGCATACAGAAGGGCGACGACGCCCGCGGCAAGGCCCCAGGCCGCAAATGGGGCGACGGGACGTGGTCCGGCTTCGACTGGCTGGCGCACACGACCACGGAAGCCGATCTGGAGCGCTGGAACGACATGGGTGCCGGCGTGGGCATCCGGACGGGCGACGGGCTCGTCCTGATCGACGCCGACACGAAGGACGTCGATCGGGCGCGCGTCATCCGCGACACCGTGATCCGACACTTCGGCCAACTCCCCATTCGCATCGGCAATTACCCGAAGGCGGGCTATCTGGTCCGCACCGACGCCGACTTCCAATACACCCGGATCGAGTTCGGGGAACGTGACGCTAAGGGCCGGCTGCAGGAGCGGGTCGAGATACTGGCCGAGGGTCGGCAGTTCGTCGCCCACGGCATTCACCCGGCCACGCAGCAGCCCTACCGCTGGCCCCAGGGCCTGCCGGCGCTCGCAGACGTGCCGGAAGTCACCGGGGCCGCCCTGTTGGCCTTTCTCGAGGATCTGCGGCCGCAACTGCCGGCCGCTTCCGAGATCGTCCGCGAGGGCGCGAAGACCGATGTCGACCAGAAGTCGCTGCTCGCCCCAATCGATCTGCTGACGCGCGCTGTCCGCGCAACGCCGAACTCGTCGGAGCATTTCCCGACGCGGGAATCCTACCTGGACTTCGGCTACGCCATCAAGGCCGCAGCCGGGCCGGAGCACCAGGACGAGGCGTTCGAGCTTTTCGCCGACTGGTGCGACCGGTGGGCGGAAGGCGAGAACGAACCCGAAATTGTCCGCGCCGATTGGGGCAGGATGAAAGGTCCGTTCCGGCGCGGCGCGTCGTGGCTCTACGAGACGGCGGCCAGGCTTGCGGACCCAGGCGAGTTCTCGCTTGCGACGCAATGGTTCGAGGAACCGGGCGAAGATACCCCCCTGTTCCCTGATTCCGCGCCAAACGCTTTTTCCACCCCGAAGAAGGTGCTGGCCTTCACCGCCTTCGACGAGGCGGCGGCCAATGCGCTCGACGGCGCGGCCGCGCCCCTGATCAAGGGGATACTCGATCAAGGCGCGATGACGATCCTGTACGGAGAGTCGAATGCCGGCAAGACGTTCGTGGCGATGGATATCGCCTACCATATCGCCCGGGGACTGCCGTGGGCTGGCAGGAAGACGGCGGCCATGCCGGTGCTCTATATCGCAGCGGAGGGCGGCAAGGGCGCCAGAAAACGCGCTGCGGCATTGGCGGCCAGGCATGGCGCGGCGCCGGCCTTCTGGTTCCTGATGCACCCGGTCAACCTACTGAGAGTGGACGCGGACCTGAAGCCGTTGGTCGAGGCGGTGCGGTTAACCGGACAGGCGTTCGGAATGATCGTGGTGGACACCCTGTCGCGAGCGATGGCCGGCGGCGATGAGAATGCGTCGACCGATATGGGCGCGATGGTCCGGAACCTGGACGCGCTGCGGTCGGCCACAGGCGCGCACCTGGTCGCGGTGCATCACAGCGGCAAGGATCGGGCGAAAGGCGCCCGCGGGCATAGCTTGCTGCGGGCGGCCACGGACACCGAGATCGAGGTCGTTGACGGCACGATCGTCGTGACGAAACAGCGGGACCTGGACGGTAGTTTCGCGACGGGCTTTGACCTGGACGTGGTGACGCTAGGCGTCGATGGCGACGGCGATCCGGTGACCTCGTGCACGATCCGGTTGATCGACATCGGCATGGTCGGGGCGGCCGGTGCGGGCGCTACGGCCGGTGCGAGGGGGGAAATCACGGCAAAGGAAGGGGTAGTGTTGCAGGCGGTTCGGGATCTGACCGAGCGCGGAGAGGCGGTTTCCGGGGTTTCCTTGACGGACATTCTGTCCGCTTTGGCCGATTTGCATCACAGAATTTCCAAGGATTCCGCCCGGAAACATGTGGAAAAACTGACCAAAAAGGGGCTTCTGACAAAATGTCGGTCCGGCTTCTGGAAGTTGGCTTTGGAAAATCTGGAAGAAAATAATTTCCACGAAATATTCGAGTAAAATCAATGCGATGGCCGATTGTGGAATTTCTGGAATTTGTGGAATTACCAAAAAGGCAAATTGGAAGGAATTGGAAGGGTGTCTATAGACCCTTCCAAAATTCCAATGCCCGGGTTCCTTCCATTTCCGGATCGGCGGATAGAGAAAGCAGGAAGGCCGACCGTGTGGCATACAGCGTCATGTGTCGGTCACTTCGGGAACCAAGACATGGTCCTCGCATATGTAGCGGAAGGCTCGCGGCGTGTCGCAGTAGCGGCTGCCGTCGTCGCGAGCGGGGTTCCACCATTTGCGCGTCTTCGGATCGATCACCCATCCGGCAGCAATGGCGATACCTCTGTAGTCGATCATTTCGATTTCCTTTCGGTCAGGTGGTGCCAGGCGGATTGTGCGAGACGGCCGCACAAGAGCGGAACGAGTGCCAGCGGCAGAATGAGCAGACAGGCGGCCAGCGCGAAGATGATCAGCATTCGCCCGACGCGATGTGCTCGATCGCGCTCCGGCTTTTTCCCATGCCGCCACACGCCAGGATGAAATCGAACTGATCGAGAGCGCGTTCGGGCGGGGTCTCGCCGCGCCAGGCTGCAATGATGCGTTTGGCGAGTTCGTCGCATGAATACCCGTTCGGGTGCATGGCGATCAACATCGGGCCGTGATCAACCGCGCCGGCTGGCGCGGAGTAGAACAGCCCGTGAGTGTCTATTTCGTGCAGCGGGCGCGTCTCGAACGTTCCGTGTTGCCCGATCTTCGGGCGATAGACTTCGGGGCTTCCAGACGGCAGCAGGGATCCGCCGATATGTCGGGTCATGGTCTTATTCTCCGTTGTGCGAGTTTTGACGATCAGTGACGAAAGGCAAGGCGCGTTGACGCCTTCCCGGTTGCGCGGCGGTAGACCTTCAGGTTGATATGGTCGGCGTCGTCGCTTTCATAGATGCCGCGCAGCTCCTGCAGCAGATCGGCGTACTCATCCGGCTTGGCGGGGCGTCCTTTCGAGAGCCAGGACGTGTCAGCGGCGCCATGCCGGCCCACATGGGCATAGCAGGTGATGTAGGGGCCGTGGTGGCGTTCGGTCGGGAAGTAGGCGCACAATTCGCTGCGGAACTTGCGGAAGATGACGGGCAGCGTCGGGGCGGTGGCGTTCATAGTCGTATCCTTCGTTGTGCGAGTTTTGACGATTTGGTCGGGTGCGTCAGTCGACGTAATTTTCGGGATTGGGCTGTAGTTCTTCGCAACAGAATACGGGTTCGAGGTCGCATCGGGCGAACCAGTTGCCCATGAAGGGGATAGCCGTGTGGTGGCGATGGTCGCGGCCACAATCTGCGCACCATTCGAATTCGAATTGCTCGCGCAGCCATTCCGTCGCGGGTGTGGTTAGGTTGGTCATGGTCGTATCCTTTGTTGTGCGAGTTTTGACGATCAGGGCAGCGGCGCAAAGCCGATTGCGATGATGGCTATGGCAGATGCGATAGCAGCTAGCGCGGCGAGCTCGAGGCAGGCGCGGGCGATGTCGAGAAGTGTGCTCATCGGTCTAGTTCCGGATCCAGTAGGATTTCACTTCGGCGCCGCGTTCAACACGGCCAGTCGTTCGGCCGACAACGGTGCGCCCGGGGCGCAACTCCCATTCGGCCGTGTAAGGCCATTTTGCGCTGACGATGCGCGGGTGAACGTCGCGCGGCCCGATATGGGCGAAGAACTCATCTTTGGTGACTTCTCGGAACTCGGTCACGCCCGTTCCTCCCGGGCTGCAACGCGAGTAAGCCATGCGTGAAAATAGCGGGCGCGGGATCCGTTGGCGTTCTTCGGTCTCCGGTATTTCATCGCGTCGGCATGCGCCAGAAGCCGATCGACAGCTTCGGTGCCGAGGGAGTGAAAGTCACCAGTGGCGTGGCAGTTGCGAAGGATCTCGCGGGCGGTTTGCGGGTCGATCGTGTCAGACATGGTCGTATTCTCCGGTTGGCGAGTTTTGACGGGTTTCAGGCTTTGGTCGCGGCACGCGATGCGAACTCGCGCGCCTTTCCCAGCATGACGTCGCAAAGATCGGCCGACGTTGCGGTGTCGGCGGCCTTCAGCATGGCGTCGCGCGCTTCTTCGAACATTTCCAGCGCTTCGAAGCGTCCGGCAAGCCGAAACCAGAACTCGCGCGGCTTGTTATAGGTCGGGATCGTGTCGAGTGCTTCGACGGCTTGATCGGCGGACATTTCGAAAGTGAGCACGGCGGTTTCTCCTGTTTGCCACTCATATGTATGTCACATAGACGAACGTGTCAAACGCTAAATTTGACGAATTTGACACGGGCGCATAAGGTCGCGTCGAGCGGCGCGGATGTGGTAATCTGTTACCGCCTTAACGTTCGGCGAGGCTTGCCAGATTATGGAACTTTGAAGGACGGCATGTCGCGCAGGCTCACAGACAGGCAAAGGGAGTTCGTCAAGCACATGGCGCGCACGGGCGATGCCGAGTATTCGGCCGATAAAGCAGGCTATGCCGCGCCTGCCGTGGCAGGCTGGAAGCTGATGAACCAAACAGAGGCAGTGGCGAACGCGACACGCGAGGAAACCCGTCGCTTTCTCCTGCAGGATGCGGGGCAGATCGCCGTTGGCATCCTGGTCGAGATTGGCACGGATCCCAAGCAACCGGCCGGCGCTAGGGTCAATGCGGCCGATAAGCTGGCAAAACTGTCAGGAATCGCCATTGGCGAGGAAGGCAACGCCAAGGATCCGAGCGAGATGGACGGGAACGAGCTGCGCGTCGCACTCGACAAGATGGAGCGGCAGAAGCAGGCAGTAGAGCGGGCGCTTGCCGATCGGGCGAAGCCGGTCATTGAGGCCGAATCCAGCCTGTTTGACTAGCAAAGCTTGCAACCGGCTACCATGCGCCATGCGCAACGTGCTGCGTTATCAACGGTGCTAACAGTGTAGAGAACGTAGAGGGCGCAGCGCTCGAGCCGCTCGCCGCCCTGCCAGGCCGAGGCCCACCCCTGCCGGCAGTCCGCCGCGCGTCCCGCCGGCCGCATCGCCCGTCGCGACAAATTTGTGTCTCAAAAACCATTCCGGACGTCTTGTCCGAAGCGGCCGAACCGGGCCGCAACAGCCGACGCGGCCCGATCATCGTCAAATCTCGCAGTTGACAGTTTCGCAGCGGTCGGCGATGTTCGGCGACCGACCAGGACAGGAGAGAACATCATGGACGACAAGGGCAGGCTCACCATCACCGATGCGGACGGCGCGAAGAAGTTCGACGGGCGCACGTTTCAGGAAAACGGGCTTCAAGAGCGCGGGGTCTCGCGTCACGACCGCCGGGCGCAGGCGGCGATCGAGCGGATCGAGGCGAAGGTGCGTCGAGAACTCGCGATCACCCGCGACATCATCCGCGTTTAGGCACTCGCAGTGTCCATCGACATCGTCCCGCTGAAGGCCGACATGTTCGCGATCCGGTTTCACCGGCGCCGCTGGCTGAAAATCCAGGCCGCGAGCGCGGAAAGGCACCAGACGAGCGGGTGGCGGCCGATCGCATGGACCGAGGATTTCACCGAGGCTGAGAAATTCGCCTCGCAAGAGGTCGCCGAGAGCTTCGCGGGCGCCTATATTCCGGGTTTCCGTCAAAACTCGCAGTTGACAAGCACGGCCGCGACCGCATAATCCATCGTGCTCATCCCGCATCCTCCCAGGGTCGCAGAGCACCGGATGTCTTGGTCGTCATCCACGGTTCGGCCGCAGCGAAATCCTCCCGCTGCGGCCGTTCTCGTTTTCGGGCCGTTGCGCTTGTCAAAAGTCGCTGGTATACGGTTCGGCAGGATTTGACGCCTGTAGGAGCGCCTAGATGACCACTACTGCGAACCACAGGGTCTTCACTGCGGATGCCGAGTGGTCCATCGATCTCAACGACTACGGCCGGATGGACTACCAGACGATTGCCTATGCCGGAGATCTCGGTGGCGGTACGCTGCGGGTATACGCAGTCTTCGGCGGGACCAATATCCCGCTACCAGACTCGAAGCTGTCGGCCTCGACGCTCGACGGCCAGGGTGAAGTTGTGAAGGCGTTCCCGTTCCGCACGACCGGCGACTTGGTGATTGAATTGAGCGGCGCCACAGACCCCAACGTGACGGTATACGTGCTATGAGAATTTTCGCGACCGGACTGGCGGAGATGGGCGCGCAGAACGCGGCGTTGAGTCTGCGCTCACGGGCGATGCTGATCGCACTGACGGCGGCCAGCGCGGTCCCCGGCCAGCAATACAGCTTCGATGGGGCGACCTATCTGGGTTCGCCCGGCGCAGGTATCATTCCGGACCTACCAAACCTTGTCCCCGTCGGGCCGGTTCACCCGGAGCATTTCAAGGATCATGCCACTCATGGCGTGACCGAAATGGCTGACGCCGTGCAAATGGTGCTCGCAGCGGGGTATTCGGTCTACGCGATCAAGGGGCGGGTATACAAACTTTCCGATACCAGCGAACTGACGTTCGATAATCAGATTGTCGACTTCAGAGGCGCACCAATCGATGCCACGGACCTCCGGACGAGCAAGACATCAGGATCGCCCAACCGGGTGCAGAAAATCTTCGATGTCGTCGGTAGCGAGCGGATGACAACAACACTCGCGTCGGCCGTTGCTGACGGGGCTCTTGTTGCCACGCTGACATCCGTAACGGGCATTGAGGCAGGCGATGTGATCCGCTTCGTTTCGACGGGGCAACGCTGGTATTCTGATGGCGCAGCCACTCCGATTATGCGGAGTTGGACGACTCGTATCGAGCAGATAAACGGCAGTGACGTCACCGTGCAAGAGCCGTTTCCGTTCGGCTTTGATACAGGGGTGGCGTCCGTCGACGTCCAGGTCTGGCGCGGTGTCAAGGGCGCGCGGGTTTACGTCGGCAGCGCTACTGGCCCGGGTTATGTGAAAGCTCAGCTCAACGGCGAAGGCGAAGGTGTTGCGGGCGGGTATTTCGCTCAGGATTTGAGGGTCGAAATTGAGTCCTGCGTTGGGTTTCAAGGCGTCGCCGCGTGGGTTTCTCAGTTCTACAACGTGGACGTGACGATCAAGAATTGTCAGGGGTGGCCGGACGGATACAATGCCGCCTACTCTGAGAATGACAATTCTGGCTTCGCTGGCGCTTTTTTCTACCGAGGCGCAAAGTTTCGCTTCCACGACGGCTCGGGGAGCCGTGTTCGTCATATTGTGGACGGGCAGGGTGCGTGGGATGGCATTATTGCAAACGTCCATGCTTGGGACACGCATCGGTCGGCATACACCTGCCACGATAGCTGTTCTGAGTGGGTATTCAGTCAGACCCACTACAAGGCGAACACGATTTCAGCGTGCCTCTGGCGTGGGCACAACGTCACGACAATTGGCAACAATTGGGATTGTGGGACGGCAAACGGAACCTATGGGTTTTATGATACCGCTGGCGATGTTGACGATCTGCCGAAAACATATACCTTCATCGGCGACACAATCCGCGCTGGCCGTCAGTGTGTATTTGTCAATGCGAACGTTGGGCACGTTAGCATCCAGCCTGCACACTATCGGGGCGGTTACGAAACCCTCTACGCTCCGGTCCAGTTCTCTTCCCTTCAAATCGGGGTCGCCAGTATCTCTGGCGGCGGCATAATTGAGACTTCTGTCGCCGGCGACTGCATCTATGTAGGGGGAACGGCCGCTCCGGACTCCAGGGAGTTCCTGTCGGTCAAGGGCGTCACGCTCAAGGGCTATACGGATTCGGCAGTTGATTGCGCTCACGCTTATCCACCTGATGTCGTAGAGGCGACCGGTAACACCCTGATCCCAGGCGTGGGAGCAACAACCCACATGAAGTTGGCGGGCAACGTCCGGTATGAACGCGGGCCTAACTTCCTGATCGATGGCACGATCTACGATCCTGACCATGCCGGATCGTGGACGCCAGTGCTTTCGGACGGCACGAACAACGCAACGGGCACAGGACTGGCGACGTGGTCTCGTGATCTCAATGGAATGGTTACGTGCAATGGGCGCATTGTCCTCACGGCGAAAGGCAGCATTTCCGGGAACCTCCGCATCAGCGGGCAACCGTATGCCGTCAAAGCTGGAACCTATGGCGGCGGCTTTGTTACCGATTTTGCTAACCTGGCGCTTGCGGGCAACTACGCCGTGACAATTCGCTGCCTTGCCGGCGATAGCTTTGGACTTCTCCGGGTGACGGATCACACAGCCAGCATGACACCGCTCATCGCAACCGAAGTCACCGATACGACACAGCTATATTTCTCGTTCAGCTACCAGTCGTAACATAGTTGGTCAAAGAGACTTAGGTCTCCAGCCGTAGGGGCAGGAGACAGCGGCCCGCTCGACAGGCGGCGTGATCGCAGGGTTCGGAACCTTGAACGATATCCGCTCACACCCCTGCGGCGCCGTCTCCGCCACTTTAGGACCGCGGAATAGCGGTGAGGCCATCAGCCCGACGCCAACGCAAAACGCGACTAACCCGACGACCATGTCTCTGCTCATACCGCAAGCATAGCATGCGTGCCTAGCGCCGCAATCCCCACGCGCCGGCTCGTTGCGCTTGTCAAAACTCACTGGTATAGAGTTCGACTAGTTTTGACAGAGGGCTGATGCCGTGGCGAACCCCGTTAAACCCGACATCGACTACTCCTACTCCGGCTTCCAGGCCGAGCAGCAGGACACGCCATTTCCCGGCACGCAGCTCGACAATGACCTGGCCGAGCTCGACCGCGCCATTTCGGACACGATCGACGCACTGGCCGACGTTCGCCGTTCCGATGGTGCGCTGGTCAACGGCATCGTCACGCGAGATGCGCTCTCCGATGAATTGAACAGCCTCGCCGGCCAGTCGGCCTACGCGCTTGCCGTCGCGAACGGGTTCGAGGGCACGGAGGCCGAATGGCTGGCGAGCCTGGTCGGGCCTACCGGACCGACAGGGTCTACTGGTGCGACGGGAGCCGCCGGGGCTGATGGGGCTGATGGCGTGGACGGCGCTCCCGGGGCCACGGGAGCCGCCGGCACGGCAGCGACGATCGCGGTCGGGACCGTTACTACCGGCGACCCGGGCACCGACGTCATCGTGACGAACGTCGGCACGGCGACGGCGGCGGTTTTCGACATCGCCATCCCGCGCGGGGCCACCGGCGCGAGTGGGGCCGGTTCCGGCGATATGGTCGCGGCGACCTACGATCCGACTGCTGTCGGCGGCGACGCTTTCGACATGGAGAACATGGTCGAGGGCGCGACCAAGAAGATCCTGACGACGGCCGAGCGCGCGACGATCGCCGGTCTCGGTTCGCTGGCGGCCAAGTCCACGGTCAATGATGCCGACTGGTCCGGCACCGATCTCGCCGTCGCCAACGGCGGCACCGGCGCGAGCGACGCCTCTGGAGCGCGCACGGCTCTCGGGCTTGTGATCGGCACCGACGTCCAGGCGTTCTCGACGCATCTGTCGGCGGTGGCCGCGCTGTCGAAGACGGATGGCGGGTTCGTCGTCACCGACGGGGCGACGTTTGTCGTCGAAAGCGGCTCTACCGCGCGCACGTCTCTCGGGCTCGGCACGGCGGCCATCGTCAACACCGGAACGTCGGGAACGACGATCCCGCTCCTGGACGGGGCGAATACGTGGTCGGGCGTTCAGACCATCAGCGCGGTTGCTCCGTCGATCTTCCTGAACAAGAGCGCGTCGGGCGGGCAGGGGTTCATCGTCGGACAGATGGGCGGCACAAGCCGCTGGATTACGCGATATGGCGACACGACCGCGGAATCGGGGTCCGATGTCGGCTCGAATTGGGTGCTGGCGTCCTATACGGATGCGGGCGCGGCCAAGCACACCGTCATCAGCGCCGCTCGCGAAACTGGCATCGTTTCTTTCCCCCAGGGCGCCGTTGTCGGAGACGGTTCCGGCGACGCCGTGACGATCAAGGGAACGGTCGTCGATTCCTATTCGTCGGCGCTGCTGGACAATGCGGATGCGGCGGCGTGGCGGGCCGATCTCGGCGTCGGGACCGGCACCGGAGACATGGTCGGGTCGAACAATCTGTCCGACCTAACCAATGCCGCGACCGCGCGGTCCAATCTCGGGCTTGGGTCGTTGGCGACCGTCTCGACGGTCAACAACACGCAATGGTCCGGCACCGATCTTGCCGTCGCCAACGGCGGCACCGGAGCGAGTGACGCTGCCGGGGCGCGCACCAGTCTCGGGCTCGTGATTGGAACCGACGTCCAGGCATACGACGCGGATCTGGCCGCCATCGGCGCGCTGGCAAAGACCGACGGCAACGTCATCGTCGGCGATGGCGCGTCGTGGGTGGCCGAAAGCGGGTCCACGGCGCGCACGTCTCTCGGTCTGGCGATCGGAACCGATGTCCAGGCGTATAGCGCCAATCTCGCGACACTAGCCGCCGTCACGCCCGGAACGACCGGCCTGGCGCTGCTGGACGACACGTCGGCTTCCGGCGCGCGGACGACGCTCGGGCTCGGGACGTCTGCCATCGTCAACACCGGAACGTCGGGCGCGACGATCCCGCTACTGAACGCAGCAAACACATGGTCGGGCGCGCAAACGCTCAGCGCTGTCGCCCCGTCCATTTTCCTGAACAAGAGCGCATCTGGCGGGCAGGGGTTCATCGTCGGCCAGATGGGCGCTTCGAACCGCTGGATTACGCGCTACGGCGACACTGCCGTTGAATCCGGCTCGGACGTCGGTTCGGATTGGGTGCTGGGGTCTTACACGGACGCGGGTGCAGCCAAGCATACGGTCATCAGCGCGGCGCGCTCCACCGGCATTGTCACCTTCCCCCAGGGCGCGGTCATCGGGGATGGCTCCGGGGATGCCGCGACGATCAAGGGAACGGTTGTCAACTCCTACTCATCGGCGTTGCTGGACAACGTGGATGCAGCCGCGTGGCGCACCGATCTCGCCGTTGCTGGAACCGGGGTCGCAAACACGTTTTCGGCGGCGCAGGCCGTCACGTTCGTCACGCTCACGGACGGCGCGACGGTCACGCCCGATTTCACGCTGAGCAACACGTTCAACCTGACGCTCGGCGGCAACCGAACGCTTGCCAACCCGTCGTCCAAGACGGTCGGGCAGGAGGTTTTCGTCGTCGTCCGCCAGGACGCGACAGGAAGCCGAACGCTGGCATTCGGAACGCAATACAAGTTCCCCGGCGGCGCCGCTCCGACGCTTTCCACGGCCGCGAACGCGATCGACGTGATTGCAGGCGTGGTCGTGTCGAGCACCGAGATCCTTTGCAACACGACCCAGGCTTTTGCCTGATGTTCGGCGGGGCAACCGGGTATTTCGTCGCCGGATCGAGCGGCATAACGGGCATCCAGACATCGGGCGCTCCCGCGTCCCTGATCGGCATCGGCGGTAACGCCAATCACGACACGATGGACACCAGCGGTAAGGCTGTCGGGCTCTGGCCTGACGGCCCCTGCGTCTCTTACAAGGGCGGCGACGGGAACAACTACGCGATCTTCCCCCATTCCGAGAATTTCCGCATGACGGTGGCGGATTGGGAGAGTGGGGCGAGCTGGACCGGGCTGACGAACTGCTACAACAGCCCGCGCACCGCCGGCGAGGGGCAGTATGCCAATCGGATATGGATCTTCGGCACCTACGCGACCGGAAACACGGTCTACGCGCTCGGCCACATGGAATGGTACCAGACGCGAACGACCGGCGACACCGATGTCGACTGGGGTGCGCTCGACGGGTGGAACGGCTACGCGCCGGCCCAGCGTCAGGTCATGTCGCCGACGTGGCTCAAATCGACCGACAACGGGGCGACGTGGGCAATCAAGACGACCGGCGGCGATCGCCCGGTGCTGAAGCCTGAACCGTGGGCCACGCAATCGCGAGACACCTATTACGGTTTCCGCCACCCGTCGAACATCATGCATGAGGGCGGCTACTACTACGCCTTTCTTGACTTTATCTCGCTTCCCGGGTCGACCGATCTGCTGGACCAGGGGTTCTGCATGGTCCGCACCAACGATCTCGAGAGCAGCACTAATTGGGAATACTACAACGGGTCGGGCTGGACCGCGAACAACAGGGCCAGCTATCAGGGCAATCTCGCGGCGCAGCAACCGCATCAGTTCTTCGGGACGAGCGGTTGGGACCCCTATACCGAGAGCCCGCCAACCTGCCGCATGGCGCAGGCTCTCTGCTGGCACGTCCCGACCCAACAGTGGCTTCTGTTCGGCTTCCGGAGCGACGTGGCGGGCTATTTCTGCTTCACGCGAAGCGCGACGCTTGCCGACCCGCAGTTCGAGAGCAACGGCAGCACGATCATTTCGCTCGGCTCTGGCGATTCCGCCAACAACTATATTGGCGCCCGCTATATCAGCGTTTTCGATGACGCCGCGACCGATCAGAACCTGCGCGAGATCGGCAATAATCCGATCTGCGTTACTACCTTGGCCGACCGGACGGGGTTCGAATATAACCGGCTGACGATCAGCGTCTCAGCGTGACGGCGTGACAAGCGCGTGTCGATCATGTAAGAAGTCGCAATTCGCAAATCGGACGGATTTGACAGATGGCCGACCCGACGAAATACGTGACCGAGTTCGATTTCTCCGGCTATCAGTCGACCAATCCGTCTTCGCCGCTCCCCGGACCGTCCGTCGATAACGAACTCGCCAACGTCGAGACGTCGATCGACGAGATCGTCGACGCCATCACCGACATTCGCCGCTCCGACGGCGCGCTGGTCAACGGCATCGTCACGCGAGACGCGCTCGCCGACGAGGTTGCCGATCTTGCGGGCGCTTCGGCCTACCAGGTCGCTGTCGACGACGGATTTGTCGGCGACGAGACGGCATGGCTCCTATCGCTGAAGGGCGACGCGGCGACCATTGCCGTCGGCACCGTCACGACCGGCGCAGCGGGCACGGACGCGATCGTGACCAATGCCGGCACGTCCGCCGCCGCGGTATTCAACATCACGATCCCGCGCGGTGCGACCGGGGCCACCGGCGCAGGCACCGGCGACATGCTGGCCGCCGTCTACGACCCGACAGCGGTCGGTGGCGACGTCTTCAACATGGCAAACATGGCCGAAGCCGCTGACGCCAAGGTGTTGACCGCCGCCGAGCGCACGAAACTCGCCGGGATCGCAACAGCCGCGACCGCCAACAGTGCCGACGCGACGCTTCTCGCTCGGGCGAACCACACCGGTACGCAGCTCGCGGCAACCATCTCGGACTTCAGCACCGCCGCCGACGCGCGTGTCACGGCCGCGATCGGCACGCCTGGCGCGACGGGTCTCGCTATCCTGGCCGATACGACGGCGGGCGCTGTCCGCACCGAGATTTCGGCGGCGGCCCGCGCTCAGACCGACTTTATCTCCGGCGTGATCGTCGAGCCGGTTTCCGGCGACTACCGGCTGGTTATCAACATCCCTTACGCCATCTCGATCACGAAGGTGACGACCCGCAGCGCGGCGGGCACGGCCACGGCCACGGTGAAAATCAACACCACGGCGCTCGGCGGGACAGCGAACTCGGTCTCGACGACCGAGCAGTCGCAGACGCACTCGACGGCGAATGCCGTCGTGATCGGCGACGACATCGTCATGACGCTCGCGTCGATCTCGTCCTGTACGTATCTGTCATTCACGATCGAGTTCACGAGGACGCTGGCATGAGCCCGATCTTCGTCGGCGTTCTCGGCGCACCTGCACCGACTTACGACGCTCCGGGGTCGGAGACGTTCAGCACGCCCGGCGCGTGGTCGCGCCTTGTCCCGAATTACGAGAACTCGTTGACCGTGAAGCTTTGGGGCGGCGGTGGCGAAGGCGGAGAGGGGTGTTTCGATACGACACCCGGCGTTGACGGCAACAACGGCAGCGCGACGACATGCACGCAGACCAGCATGACCGCGAACGGCGGGTCCGGCGGCAAGAAGGGCGAAGTCGGTCCATCTGGCGGATTGGGTGGCGCAGCCGGGTCTGCGTCTGGCGGCACAACCAACACGACCGGATCGGCCGGTGCGGCCGGCTCCGGGGCCACGGCGGGAACCGGCGGCGCTTCTCCGAACGGCGGCGCGACGGCTGCGGCCAATACGGCGGGTAACGCGCCCGGCGGCGGCGGCGGCGGCGGCAATGGGGCCGGCCCGGAAGGTGGTGGCGCGGGCGGTGGTGGTGGTGGCGGCTACAGCGCGCGGACTTACACCGTCGGCGGTCTGGTCGTCGGCGCCACTTTGAGCGGAACCGTAGGCAGCGGCGGAACCGGTACCAGCGGGCCGAACGGCGCGGACGGCCGCGTGACGATCACCTGGACGTAGGAGCGCGAGATGAACGAACCGCAGTGGATGACAACGGCCCGCAAATATCTCGGCATGCGTGAGATCAAGGGGCCGCAGCACAACCCCGACATCATCGCCCTCTGGAAGAAGATGGGCGCACCGTTCAAGGATGACGAGACGCCGTGGTGCGGCGGGTTCGTCGGCGGCGTTCTCGTCGAGGCGGGGCTGAAGGCCGCGCCCGGCGGTGCGATGGCGCGCAACTGGCTGAAGCTGCCGAAGAAGATCGAGCGCGCCGCCGTCGGCTGCGTGGTCGTTTTCTGGCGTGGCTCGCCGCAGGGCGCATCGGGCCATGTCGGTTTCGTCGTCGGCCAGGACAGGGCCGGCAATCTGGCCGTGCTCGGCGGCAACCAGGGCGACAAGGTGTCGATTGCGTTCTTCGGGCGAAACCGCGTGCTCGGCTACCGCTGGCCGTCCATCGCGCCCTCACCGGAGCGCTACAACCTGCCTGTCTACGAGAGCAACGGCCAACTCTCCACGAACGAGGCGTGACATGTTCTTCGACCGGATGGGCAGTGACGATTGGCGGATCCGGCGGCGGATCGTGATCCTGCTGCTCGTCTGGTGCGTGGCGATGGTCAGCTACATCGCGATCATGGGTCCGCCCGACCAGTTGCGCGAGGCCATCGCTACGGCGCTGGTTTTGCTGATCGGCTCGCTCGTTGGCTCCTACGTTTTCGGGGTCATTTGGGACGAGAAGGGCAAGGTCGCCAGCACGACTACCGAAATCAAGAGCACGGTCGTCGAGGTTCCGGTGAAGGGAGACGAGGAATGATTCCCTATCTGCGCTTCGCCCCATATGCCGCCATTGCCGCGCTGGCGATCGGGCTGCTGTGGTATCGCGGTAACGCAATCGACGCCCGCGCCGAGCAGGCGAAGGCCCTAGCGGCGCTCAATGTCGCGGTCGAGGCCAACCGGGCGCAGGAAGAAGCCATCAGGCGCATCACAGAGGCCAACGCGCGAACCGATAAGCTGCTGGCGTCCATCGCCGCCGACGTGGCCGCGATCAACGATACGACCGCCGAGACGCAAGCCTCGGTCACTGAACTGGAGCGGTCAAATGAAGACGTTCGCGCTTATCTTTCTGGCGTTGTCCCTGCCGATCTTCAGCGGCTGCTCAACCGTCCCTAAGATCGTCACGAAGCCTGAAGTGCTCGTGATGGAACCTCCGTCGGCGCTGCTTGTTCCTTGTCCGCGCCCCTTCAAACCGGTGACGACGACGGGTGGGATCGTCGATCAACTGAATGCCACGCGCGGAGCACTTCGGGTCTGCTCCGCCCAGGTCGACGGCATTCGCAAATGGCGGGATGAAAACCGCACGACGAAGTAGGGGCGCAGGGCTTGGAAAATTGGCAAATATTTCTCGGCATCGGCGGAATCATGACGCCGGTCGTTCTGGCGGCGATGGCACGCGATAGGTCTCTGATCAGCATGTTCACGACGATGGAAACCGGATTGGAACAGCGGATCAAGGCGGAGACAGCCCCGTTGCACGAGCGCGTCAATCGCGTCCGCGACGAGTATGTCCGGCGCGACGATCTCGAGGCGCATCTGAGCCGCATGGAGAAGCAGTTCGACGAGGTTCGAGCCGAGCTGCGCCGTACTTCCGAGACCAACGAAAAACGTTTGGCCGAGATACTCACGCTCCTGCGCAAGGTGAGCTGATGGCGGCGCCGAAATCGTCGCGCGTCAACCCGAAGACCGGCAAGCGCTTCGGGTGGGAGGAAGAGCAGCGCAACGCGAAGGATCTCGAACAGGAGCTCCAGCAGCTAAACGCCAACACGGCGCTGGTGCTGCGCGCGCAGCGCGCCCTGGAAGCGCGGTCGAAGTTCCTCACCTACGTCAAGTTCACGTCGCCGGATCCGACGGACGCGAAGGACATCAACAAGTCGAGCTACGAAGACCAGCCGTTTCATCAGCAGGTCTGCCAGGCGCTCGAGGACATGGTCATCCACGACAAGTTCCGACAGTTGATTTTCGTGATGCCTCCGCGGCACGGAAAGACCCTGCTGACGACGAAGAAGCTCTCGGCCTGGTATTCCGGCCTTCATCCCGATCACGACATCGCGGTCGCATCCTACTCCGACACGATGGCCGAAGACATGGGCGGCGACACGCGCGCCATCTTGGGCACCCCGCAGCACAAGCAGGTATTCCCCGGCTACCGTCTGCGGCGCGGCGGCGCGTCGAAGAGCAACATCCAGACCGAGCAGGGTGGGCGGCTCGTCTTCGTCGGCCGCGGCGGCGCGCTGACCGGTCGAGGAATGCATCTCGGCATCGGTGATGACCTGTTCAAGGACCACGAGGAAGCGCGATCGCAGACGATTCGCGACCAGGCGTGGAACTGGTTCACGAAGGTCTTCATGACCCGCCGCATGGGCCGGAAGCTGGTCATTCTGACATTCACGCGCTGGCACCCCGACGACATCATCGGCCGGCTGACGGACCCCGAAAACCCGAACTACAACGCGATCGAAGCCGAGAAGTGGAAGATCATCCGTCTCCCCGCCATCGCGGAGGAAGACGACCCGCTCGGGCGCAAGGTTGGCGAAGCCCTGTGGCCGACCCGCTACGATCTCGACTTCCTGCAGTCGCAGCAGCGTCTCGATCCGCTCGGCTTCTCGGCGCTCTATCAGCAGAGCCCGTCCGTCGCCGACGGTGTCCTGTTTCGCCGCGAGACGATCCAGTATTACACGCCCGAGCAGTTGCCCGCCGATCTGCGCATCTACTGCGCGTCCGATCACGCGGTCGGCATGAACCAGCGCAACGACCCGTCCTGCCTGCTGAAGGTCGGTGTCGACAAGCAGAACAACATCTATCTGCTCGACACGATCTGGCGCCGCATGCCGACGGACCAGGCCGTCGAAGCCATGCTGTCGATGGCCGGCGGCAAGGATCGGCCGCTGCTGTGGTGGGCGGAACGCGGTCACATTTCGAAGTCGATCGGCCCGTTCCTGCGCAAGCGCATGCTTGAAACTGGCACCTACATCAACCTCGTCGAAGTCACGCCGGCGGTTGACAAGGAGCAACGCGCGCAGTCGATCGCCGCCCGCGTCGCGATGGGAAAGGTATTTTTTCCCAAAAATGCATGGTGGACCGAGAAGGCGATCAACGAGTTGATGGCCTTTCCGAACGGCACGCACGACGACTTCGTCGATACGCTGGCCTATATCGGTCTCGGGCTGCAGAGCCAGTTCGGGCCGGAGCGCACGGCGCCCACGCCAAAGGTTCACGAAGGCACCTTCAATTGGTTGAAGCAAAATGATATGCGTGCGGAAGCGAAGCGCCGCGCGGGCGTCCTCTCGGGATTTTGAGAAAAGTCATGGCCGACACGTCGACTGCAACTACTGACAGCTACGACGGCGAGGGAACGACCGACACCGCCGGCGTCGGCGCGTCCGAACTGAACCTCGTCAAGCAGATCCAGAAGCGCATCCGCGAGGACAAGAAGCACCACAAGCCGGCGTTCGATAAGATGCGCCGCGACATGTACATCGCGCGCCACGGCGCCACACCGGAATACAATTCGACCTGGTATCGGGCCAATCTCGCCGGCCGCCACGTCAAGAACAAGACCGCGGCGCTTTACGCGAAGAACCCGAAGGTCGTCGCGAAACGGCGCGAATCCCTCGATTTCGCTGTGTGGGATGAAGACCCGAAGTCGATCGACATCGCCATGCAGACCGTCATGCAGGCGCAGGCGATGCTGTCGACAATCCCGGTCGGGCCGGAAGGCCAGCCGACGATCGACGACAGCAACCCGCAGACGCAGCAGATGATCCAGGCGTTCGAGGCCGCGCAGGCCATCGTCGCCGACTTCCAGCAGGGCATGGAACGCCGGAAGACGATGGACCGCATCGGCAAGACGCTGGAGATCCTGTTCGCCCAGGCCCTGCGCGAGCAGAAGCCGGTCGATTTCAAGACCGGGGCGAAGCAGCTCGTGCGCCGGACATGCACGACTGGCGTCGGCTACGTCGAGCTCGCATTTCAGCGTCAGATGGGCCAGCGCCCCGAGATCGGTGAGCGGCTGGCGGATTTCCGCGCCCGGCTCGACCACATGAAAGTGCTGGCCGAGAAGATGGCCGACACCGAAAACCCGATGCTGCCGGACGACCCGGAGATCGAGGAACTGAAGAAGTCGATCGAGGCGCTCCAGGCCGAGCCGGAGATCGTGCTGCGCGAGGGGCTGATCATCGACTTCCCGCAGTCGACGAAGGTCATTCCGGACAAGCTGTGCCGCGAACTCGTCGGCTTCATCGGCGCCCGGCATCTGACGGTCGAGTACATGTATACCCGCGACGAAGTGCGGGAAATGTTCGGCATCGATCTCAAAGCCGATTACAAGAAATACACGGGCGACGCGAAGGCCGACGAGATGGACGGCGGCGATGTCGTCGAGAACAACGAGAGCGAGAAGTCAGGCAGTGAGGCGCACGGCCTCGTCTGCGTGTGGAAGCACTACGAGAAGGCTTCCGGCCTCGTCTATCTTGTCGCGGACGGCCACCCGAAGTTCCTGCGACAGCCGGCCGCGCCCGACGTGTTCGTCGAGGACTTCTGGCCGGTCTATGCGCTCGTTTTCAACGGCACCGAGAGCGAGGACGATCTGTTCCCGCCGTCGGACGTTCGCCTGATCGAGCACCAGCAACACGACTACAACACGTCGCGGCAGGGGATGCGCGAGCATCGCAAAGCTGGGCGCCCGCGCTTCCAGACGCGCCGCGGTGCGCTGTCCGACACCGACATGGCGCAGTTGAAGACGATGGACGCCTTCGATGTCGTGTTGCTCGACGTCGAAGGCGACTTGAAGGATGTGTTGAAGCCGATCGACTTCCCCGGCGTTGACATGAACCTCTACGCCACGGAGCCGTTCTTCCAGGACGTGCAGTTGACCGTCGGCAGCAGCGAAGCGCAGTTCGGGCTCACGGGGAAGGCCACCGCCACGGGCGAGGCCATCGCGGCCGGCGCATCCAAGTCCAGCGACGATTCGAGCATCGACGATCTCGACAGCTTCCTGTCGGCGTTTGCACGGGCCGCGAGCCAGATCCTGTTTCGCGAAATGTCCGAGGAACAGGTCAAGCAGATCGTCGGCGTCGGCGCGCTGTGGCCGC
>Ga0172380_10001862_pt1 | contig 35351 bp, 42 predicted proteins | sample Leawe162metaG_FD_119747 | JGI IMG/M metagenome (GOLD analysis project Ga0172380, IMG submission 119747) | Leachate microbial communities from a municipal landfill in Southern Ontario, Canada - Leachate well 162 metaG | ecosystem: Engineered > Solid waste > Landfill > Unclassified | place...
CCACCAGCTTGCGCAGCTTTTCAACCAGCACCACATCGCGGCTGCCGGTCTTAACCTCGGCCTCCAACATAATGCTTGTGCCGTTTACCACCGCATCAATAACCTTTTTATCAATGCCCGCCTTTTTCATTTCCGCGTAAAGGTCTTTACGGGATTTTTCCGCAAGGCGGCTGGCCGCATTAGCGGACAGGTTGGCTCGGTAATACTCCGTAATCATGCTTTCCAGCATATCGTTACGCTGCTCAGGCACCGTTTTGCCAAGCTCCATATCGCGCACCTTGCGCTTACGTACTTTCGTTTCCATGTTTATTAACTCCAGCTATAGGGTTAAAATTGTATAATAGGGACTATAGCATATATACAATTTTTTGCAAGCCTAAAGCGCATCCGCCTTGGCATCATACCAACTGGGGGCTATGGCCTTGGCGGTCTTAACCTTTTCCATTTGGCCAAGGCTGGGGCCTACCGCCACATCCGCCACTACGGGCACCGGTAAGCGTAAATTAAACCATTCTTTAAGCGGCGGCGTTTCCATGTAAAACTTAGCCCAGTTGCACGCATCCCGCGCCACATCCTTGTGCACTTCCAGTACCAACGCGTCATGTACAAACAAAAGCGGGCGTATCATTTCAGGGTCAGCATCGCGGGCAATACGCTGCATGGCAATTAGGCCAAGGTCGCTAGCAAAGCGCTGTACGGGGCTGTTAATGGCCTGCCGTTCGCACTCCTTACGTATGTATTCCTCATCGCTATAAATGCTAGGCAGGCGGCGTATAGCCCCGTGCAGCGCCCGTACGTAACCGTGCTCTTTTACAAATTCGCGCATAGCAACGTGCCACGCCTCTAAGTCCGGGTAAGCATCGAAAAACGCTTCGCGCATCGCCTCAGCTTGGCTATCAGTAAGCTCAATACCGTAATCGGTTTTGGCGTACACCTTAAATTTGCGCCACCACATCCCGTAAAGAAACCCGAAGTTTACTGCTTTGGCTTGGAAGCGCTTTTGGTCAATTGTTTCTTCGTCCTGCGCCATAAACTGCTTAAGGGTAAGGCCCATGGTGTGCGCAGCCGTAGTAGCGTGGATATCGCCGCCGTTGGCGTAAACCTTAATCATATTCTTTTCGTTAGCCATGCAGGCCGCAATCCTAATCTCTGCTTGGCTTAGATCGGTTTCAATAAATACGTAGTCCTTACGGGCCACAAATATTTCCCGGTATGCCTTAGCCAGTTTGCCGCGCTTGGGGAAGTTCTGCCCGTTCGGACTCACCGAGGCGGCGCGACCTGTAACAGTGCGGTGCAATAGAAAGCTGGGGTGTATCTCCCCGTTATGTATGTACTGCCAGAAGCCTGTGGGGGCATCCTTAGCCTCGTCATGGGGTACGCCCATGTAGGTGCTGCGCAGCTTTTGCAGCTTAATGTATTCCATGTACTGCGCCACAAACGGCTCATCGCTAAAATACGGCAGGTGCTGTTTGGTAGATACGCTAGGTATTTGCTCTGCGGGCGGCAGTTTGGCCGTGCTTTTTGTAAAGGCGCGGGGCTTAAGGTTAAGGCCAGTTTTAGTAAACAATATTTCCCGCACAAAATCATCGCGGGTAAAGCTAAGGCCGTTTTTAGGTTTCTTAGGGTCGGCAAATTTCTGGATTATTTTTTTGGGCACGGTGCTTATAAGGCCCTCGTACATGGTCTGCTCTTGCAGGGTCAGTTCCTTTTCCAGTTTGGTAAGTATTTTGCTGTTAATTTTTACGCCGTATTCCTCTACGGGCGTAACAAAAGCCCGGTAGGCAGGTAGCACAACGCGTTGGTAGCAGTTCCATTGTTTCTCGTCCGCCTTTACCAGCGCGGTAAGTACGCAGGCCAGCCGGTACGTAGCATCAGGGTCACCGCCCGCGTATCCAAGCATATCCTCATGGCTAGTGCTGGCCATATCTTCTTTATTTAGTTTTTTATTGTAGGCGTCATTAAACCCGGCCATTTCAGGCACCCAGCGGCGTACGCACTCGTCAATGTTTTTTTGCTGCATATTCTCATCAGCCGCAAACGCCAGCAATTGCGTATCGGTATCAATGTGGCAATGTATTTCAAACTCGCGCCACAAAATGTGCGCATCGTACTTTAAATTATGGCCTACGCGGCGCGTGCGCGGGTTTTCAATTAGCTGCTTTAGCTGACGTATAAGCTTGGTGCGCACTGCCGGTTTAAGCTTGGGGTAGTATTTGCAATCCAGCGGCACCACGCGCACATCGCCCGGCGCTACGCATATCTGCACCGTAAGCGTGCGTACGCCGCCCGGCTCACCTGCCGTGTACCATTTAAGGCCGGTTGTTTCAGTATCCAACGCCATGGCTTTAGGCGGGTTGTCCAGTAGGTCTTTTAGGTCAAGGCACCAGCGGTAGTTTTTATCAGCAGCGCCCTCCTTGCGCATCCGTGCCAGCTTCCAGCCGGTATTACGCAGCGTTTCCGCCATCATAAAATCAGTATTGAAAATGTCCTGCATTTCCGGGCGGCTTAATACATGCGCCGGGCTTAGCATGGGCAGTACGTTAAACGTGCCTATGTCTTCAAACACCAGCCGCGTAAACGCGCCGCGTGCCTTCATAATTTGCGTAGCCCTGCCGGTAGCAATCCGCCCGGCCCATTTGCCGGTATACATTAAAAGCTTGGGCTGCGCCTCGTTAAGCAGGTCTAAAAACGGCTCCCGGTACGGCTCCACAAACGCCGCAATTTTCTTATCGCTGGCTTGCAGCTCTTCCGGTATAGGCGGGCACGGGCACACAAAGCAAAAATCCTCTTTGCTAAAACCGCACGCCTTGGCGGCTGCCGTAAATATACGGTACGCATCCTTAGTCAGCGGCTCCGCATTATTCCATGCCGCATAATGGCGCGGCGGGTCGCACAGCACCAGTATAGGCGCGCTAAGTTTGCCCTCGTAGGGCAGCTCAATTTTTTTGCTCATCGCTGCCATCCGCTATTTGCCATTAAAGCTATATTAGAATTTAGCTGCTGCTGTTCTTGCTCGCCCGCCAGCAAGTCGCCTGTACTTTCGCTGCCTTCACGGTAGCTAAAATCCATGGGCGCAAAACTGAAATTGGTATTAAAGCTAAGCAGGCTGCCATCCCGGTTTTTAAACACGCTCAACTCGCGGGTAATATCTTCATACGGCGTGCGGCCTTTTTGGATACCAATGCCTAGCGTGGCTATCTGGCCCGCTACGTCCGTGCCCGCAATGTTTTCCGTGCCCATACCCTTGCGGCCTGCCTTGGCCTTCTCCCGGTTAAACTGGGCGCTTACCACAACCGGCACGCGCCGGTCTTCGGCCATGGTTTTTATACCCTCCCACACCGCTGCTTGGTAATCCGTACGGCTAAAACCGCGCACATTGCCCTCCGGCTGCAACAAGTAACCCGCGTCAATGTAAACAACATCCGGCCCAAATTCCTGCACCATGTTGTCCACATCACCCACGGTTTTGCGGAAGTTGCCCTCTGCAAAAGTAAGCGGGGCCATGTTTTCTATTTCGCGTATGGCCTGCATAAGCACCGGCTCACCGTACTGCGTAGACAACTGGCCTTTACGTATCAGGTCAGGGTTAATGCGGGTGTGCATGCCGATAAAGCGGCGGGCTAGATTCACACTGCGCATTTCCATGGATACCACGCAGGCCGGGTGCCCCGCCTCCCACGCCTTGCGCATCATTTCCAGCAGCAGGTACGACTTGCCGATGTTGGGACGACCCACAAGCGCCACCACATCACCGGGCTGCAAGCCGTTGGTTATATCGTCCAATATGCTGTAACCCGTAGTAATGCCCTGCAAGCCGGGGCGGCGCTTGGCATCTGCGTATGCATCCATAACCGCCAGCGCTTGCTCCGTAAGCGTGCTGTATGCCTGCCGGTTATCAACCGCCCGCGTGCTGCGTATCATCTGGCGCAAGCAATTTTTAACTTTATCAATGTCCTTGTCGCGCATAGCGTTTATAAGCTCGCCATGCGTTTCGCTTACCAAGTTGTAGATGGCCCGCTGGCTTAGCCGGTCAATGTAATATTGCGCAGGCTGCGGTGCCGCTGGCAACGTGTAGCCGTTTTCTTTCAGCGTTTTTAAATCAGGCAACCGCGCATAGCGCCGGAAGTGCGCCCGCACAAAGTTGTAAGCCTCCTCCTCACCTTCAATAAACCACGCCGGGTTTAAGCTGCGGAAAAGTGTAATGCTGCCGCTATCAATGACGCCGCGCAGGGCGTTGGTCCCAAGGCTCATGTGCAAACAATCTCCGTGTTAGCGGTTACAAGGCGGTCAACAAAATAATCCGACCACCAGCCGGACTTTTGCAGCTTGCCGCTGTACTGCACGCTTACGCTAATGCCTTCCTCCATTAGCGCACACAGGTAGTTTTCCATTTTATAAAATTCTGGCCGCTTAAACGGCAGGCTATCCATAGGTTCACAAAAACGCGTAATCATAAGCCCGCGCATACTGTCCATATCTGCAAAGCGCAAATCATCCAGCTCATCCGGGGACGTTACAAGGTAGCTTAGTAAACCGGTTAGGTTTATAACGCGCACATCAAACTGCATAATGCGCATGGCGCGGGCGGTCATTATCGCCACATCGTAGCTGCGCACGCTGGATACGCCGGTAATGTTAAACCCGGCCCCGGCGTTAAGCTCATCGTAAAAGCCCTCCGCATCAAGCTGGTTTAAAATAGCGCGGCCCGCCGTGCCGTACGCGGACAAACTCATTTCCGGTTTGTGGTATTTAAGCGCGATACCGGCACGCAGCATACTGCGGCGTATCGCTTCCATCTGCTCAGGCGTAAGTGCTACGCCCGCTGTGCCTTCGTCCCCAGTCATGTGCCCTACCCTTCAAAAACTGCAAAACCATCCTTATCGCGTTTTACTGTTTTCTTGTTTTTTGTTTTTGCACCCCGCTGCAAATCTTCATCTGCGGCGCGGCGTTCATCAGCCAAAATTTTACGGCCCTGTTCAGCCCGCATTTTATCAACCTGCAACTCAGCCCGCTTGCGCTCAGCCTTTGCGGCCTGCGCATCGCGCTCCGCCGCAGCGGCACGCTGGTTAGCCTTTTGCAAAGCCTTGTTGCCCGTACCCTCGTTTTCCAATCTGGCGGCTGCCTGCTCGTCCGTCATACCCATGCGTTTGAATTTTTCAAACTTGCGGTCTGCTTTGCTAGCGCCTACTTGCCTTTCAAAAAACAACTCGTCAACTTTTGCCGCCGCAAAATCTTTCTTAAAACCGATAATAAAATTTACATCGGGCGTTTCCGGGTACGGCTTAGTTAGCCAGTCAAACCGCAGCTTACCAATTCTGTGCCAATTTGCAATAGCAAAATTTAAAAACGGCCAAAGCTGGCCGTGGCCTTGCGCTTTCCATGCATCGCGGAACCTTTTTACCATGCCGCACGTTTTAACATTCCAAACAGGCAGCAGCGCATCCGGGTGGTGCTTACGCACAGCAGCCGACCACAGGTACTCAAGGTCGCGCACGCTTTCGCGTTTTAACGCGGCAGCCTTTTTACGTTCCCTAGCAGTAGCACTACGGTTAGACGCTTCTGCCAAGCTTTTGGAAATTTCCTCTTCGCCTGTCTGCTGCTGTGGCGGTTTACTGCCACGGATGGATTTCTCTTGCACGGATTTAATAAGCACGGATTTCTGCTCGCCAATTTGGCTACCCCCCCTCGCCAATTTGGCTACCCCCCCCTCGCCAATTTGGCTACCCCCCCTCTTGGGCGTTTTCATCCCGTTATTTACGGGGTTTTTCTTGTTTTTAGGCTCGCGCATTTTATCAGGACTCCATGTTAAATCTAGGCCATACGTGCTTGTGCCGGTATTTTTGTTGTAACTGCGTTTTACCAGCCCTTTTTTAGATAAGTCGGCAAGGGTGCGGGTAAGGGTACGGGGGGATATTTGTAGCCCGGCGTGGCGCACTTTTCCGGTCTGCGTGTCGCGCACGCCGTGTAAAAATTGCTGCGCAGTTATCACCTCATATTGCTTATTCCAATTAGCCGTGCGCCACCATATAAAGCTAACTACCGCTACCTCAGTGGGTGACAACTCCGCTGCCCACACGCAAGTAATGCGGTGTAGCTGGTCAAACTTAACCGTTGCGGAAAGTTCCTTACCCATGCAAAAATTTAACTCTTGCCAGCCTGCGTTTGCTGTGCTTTAGTACCCGTTACCCAAGGCCGCCCCCAGCGGCCATCTGCCCCGCCCCGGCTGCCGCTTCATCACGGTGCCGGGGCTTCTTTTTAAGCTAGGTCAAGTAGTTAATGGCATCGCGGGTGTAGTGCGTACTGCGCACCCGTACCGCGTTAAGCACCTGAATCTCAGCCGCTACCCCATCCTCGTACTCGTCAAAGTAGGCGCGGCTATTAATATCCGCCAACCTAAAATCTTCGTTACGTACTGTGGCCAAAAGGCCCACGGTAAGGTTGCGCCCGGCCAAAACGCCCGCATGCTCCGTAAACTCTACGTAGTATTTTTGGGCGTTGGGGCATAACTCAACATTGCTTACGCGCTGCATTTCCACGGCCCCAAATTCGCGCAGGTCAACGCCTTTGCCTTTGGCGCTACGCAGCGTCTCAACGCTACCATCCGGGTTAATTGTTACTACTTGTTCCATGTTTCCCATCCTTAGTTTTTTGTTTTAGGCAGTAGGCAGGGCACGTAGGGTGGCCATCCCCGTAGCAGTTCCTAACAGCTCTTGTAGTGTCGCTAGGTACTACATATCCTTAGATACCCGTACTTCTGGCTACCTTAATCCGGCTCTCCCGGCGTCACGCCTCATCCTACGTCCACCTCTGGCGTTCGAGCACCCGTAGCAAAACGGCAGGCCGTGCGCTCAGCCCCGTGGGTGACATTCATACCCTTAACAACGTGCCGCACGTACGCTACGGTTTAATTAAAGGTCGGCGCAAAATAGTAAGCCTACCAGCCCTGTTTAATGTGCTGCTGGTTGGTGCCGCCACCGGCGTTGTATTCCGGCTTCATAGTGCGGTCTACGGGGCCACCAAGGGCGTTCTCAATGGACTTGGTAGCGTCCGTGCAGCCGCAGCCGTTAAAGCCCACGGCTTCAATAACCGGGTTGCCCATCTGGTCAATCGTAACCTTTACTTTTTTCATCGTCTTTTCTCCTGTTAATTTGCAGCGGGTTGCAATTAGTTATAGCCACTGATGGTAAGGTGCATTTTACCTTGCGCATCAATAATGCAATCTTCCACCATGCGGCCCTTGGCGCGTTCAGCGTTGATAACCGCGTGGCGGGTATATTGCTGCATAAACTGGCCCATTTGGTGCTGGGCGCGGCCCTCAGCGGTGTTAGGCATGGGGCAGGCAGCGCCAATCTGCTTTCCCACATGGCTGCCGTACGTATCAATAACAGCCTCGTAGGTGCCATCCGTTTGCTTTTTAAAGCCCACATCGTAGCTGCCGCTGTGCAGCTTAAGCACATACTCGCATTTGCCAACGCGGCGGTGCTCCGCCTCGCCGTGCATGCGCGGCACTTGGTTTTCCACCAACTCACAACGCACGCCTTTTTTAACCAGCTCTTGCACTGCGCTTTTCATTGCGGCAACGTCCTTAATTTTAACGCCGCCTACACGGGTAACATGGCTCATAGGGTAGTTCCTTTCCTCGTTTTAGTTTTGGTTGTAGTTAATTAATCATCATCGCCAAGGTCAAAGGCGCGGGCCTTACGTACCTTTTTAACGATAACGCGCTCACCCCTGCGGCGTTTAACGGCGCGTTTGCGCACCACCACCGCACTGGCAATCTCTTGCTCCAATTCTACCACGCTAAACAGCGGCGCGGTCATGGACTCTCTAAATTGTCCGGTATAGCGGGGGTCTATATCAACGCCCTCGCCCTTAGCTTCTTCCATAGTCAATAAATCAAACCGGCCCTTTATAACCGCATGCTGGTAACGGGCGTGCATAGGGGCATGCAAAGCCACCCGCAACTCCCTATACGCAGCCGTGCGGCGTATACGTATAAACTGTGCGCCGTTGTACATGGGCCTGCCGTGGCCTTGGCTCATGTGGGCAAATATCTTAAGCACCATGCCCTCCGGTACATTATACACGCACTGCATCCACGTACCCAACTCCGGGCGGGCGCTATCCTGCGCCCACGCGCTTACTTTGCCGATAAAATTTTGGCGGGTGACAATGCCATTACGGGCAGCGGCAAAAAGCGGCTGCTCTTTTGTAAAACCGGTAAAGTCTGCGGACGGGGTAACAAACACGCCTACGCGGCTGCTCCCACTGCTAAAGTTGGCATCGCCAACCATGGTTTCTAAAAGGTTCATAAGTAATCTCCAGCTACGGATTAGGTACTGTTAGGAATGTACCCTACTATACAATTTTTTGCAAGCGCTTTAGTAGGAGGGGTAGCCAAATTGGCTACCCCCTTGAGTTAATTAACCATCCAGCCCGCTGGCGCGGCCACGTTTACGTGCCGTGGTATCTACCACCGGGGCCGCTACTGCCCGGCGTCTGCGGGCTGCGGGCTGTTTGGATTTATCGGAGCTGCTAGGCTTGGCGTTTTGATCTGCCCAGTTTTGCATTTCCGTAAATTGCTCAGCATGCGCTACGCTAAGCGGTACAACCCCTTCCATCTTCTCCAGCATAATGGCGGCGGTAAGCGTCTTTTCGGTTACGTAGCAGTGCAAGATAGCCTCGTTTACTACGCTCTCAATCTCCGCACCCACCCAGCCCGCAGCAGCCACAATAACTTCCGGGGTAACAACCTTAGCCACAACGCTGGCATGCTGGCGCTTACCAAGGTGGATGGCAAAGATATCTTTTATCTCATCCTCAGTAGGCGTGCTTACGCTAAACACTTCGTCCAGCCGCCCCTTACGCAAAAGCTCAGAAGGCAGGCCGCGCACGCGGTTGGCTGTCATAATCCAGAAAATAGCTTCTTCTGCATCCTGCATAAAGCTAAGGATACTGCCCAGCACGCGCTTACCTACGCCGCTATCGCCGCCGCTATTAACGTCAAAAGCTTTGTCGGCTTCGTCCAAAAGGACAACGCAGGGGGCCATGGCTTTAATCATTGCCAGTGCTTCCCGCACGCGGGCCTCGCTGCTGCCTACCAAGCTGCTAAACACGCTGCTAATATCAAAACGTATCAGCGGCACGCCAAACTCGTAAGATACAGCTTTGGCGCATAGGCTCTTACCGCATCCCGGCGGTCCTATAAGGGCAATACCACGCGGCTTGTCCACGCCATATTCACGGGCCTCGGCATCAAAGGCGTAAGCGCGTTCTGCAATCCACTTTTTAAGGTTTTCCAGCCCGCCCACGTTTTCCATGTTGCCCAGCGGCATAAGCTCCAGCACCTCGCTACGCTTAACCAACTCGGCTTTGCGGGTGCTGATGTACGCGGTAAACACATCAATATCTAGCCCCGGCAATTCCTTGCTGTACTTTTTAAAAGCGCAGCCCAGCGCATCTTCAAACGCCGTAGTGGTCATGCCCGCGCCCGCGCTCAAAATACGATTTACTTCTTCGTCCGTATAATCAACAAAAGTAACCTCGGCCTCTTTACCTTTTTTACCGTCTGCCTTGGCCTTATCCCTGCGCATAGCCGTAGCGTACTCAACAAGGTCGTCATAACTATCTCGCAGTTCGGCCTGTGTGGGCAGCTCGCAATCAATAATGGTAATGCAATCTTCCAGCTCCTGCGGCAGCATGTAGCCCAGCGGCGTTACCAAAATCAGGCGCTTGGGTTCGCTGGTAAACAACTGCGCGTAGTCCGCTAACCACTGGCGCATTTGCGGGATATTCATGCCCCCGTCTTTTTTACAAAAGTCGTGCGGCCAGTGCATAACAAAAGCATGCGCTTTGGCCGTGGGGTTTTTTGCGGGCCAGTTCTCCATGGCATTTATGGTAGCCAGCGCCGGTATAATGTCTTGCGTGCCATCCACCACCGTGGGCGTATCTTCGTCGTTAGGGCCTTCTACGGCTAGCTTGTACGTCTGCCAGCCGGTAGTGATCGTCCACTTGTGAAACTGCGCCTCGCGGTCCCGGCAATGGTCTTTCAGCGCATCAATGGCCCGGAAAGGCTCCTTGGTGCGCACAACCACCACGCCCACGGCAGCGCCGGACAGGATGGAAAAATCTTCAATAAGCTTTTCGCGGCTAGTCATAGTACATCTCCTTTAGCATTGGTTTCAAAAATTCCAGAAGGGTAGCAATCGTTACGCCACCGGGTACGGTCAGCCGCAATGGCATCCCGCTCAGCAGCGGTGTTGTAGGGCGTGGCACCCGGCGTGTGGCCGGGTACGTTGCTATAGCTCCAGCTAATCCAGTATTGGCCGTGCATTATACGGGCACCACTTGCCATGCGGCGTGCTCAGCAGCAGCCACAGCACCTTTATGCAGGCTGGCCGCAAGCGCAGCGCCTTCGCGGCTGTTGTACTTGGTGCAGTATTCTTTCGGGCAGGTCAGCGTAAAGGCGTGGTTGCCAAAATCGCTCAGGTAGCCCTCGGTGGTTTTAATGGCAAACATTACTGCCACCCCGCTACATCCAGCGCATCAACACCCTGCTGGGTCAGCACTTCGTCAAGGTACGTGGTGCCTTCGCGGGGTACATTCATCAGGTAACCATTTGCAGCCAAAAAACGGCGCGGTTTAGAAGTACCCGTGCCGCCGCATTTGCCGGTAGCGGCAATTTGGCGCAGGTAGTTAAGTTGCGGGGCAGTAAGTTTCATGTGTTTCTCCAGCTAATAGGTAGGCGTTTCCAACAAGACTACCCTACCGCATATACAATTTTTTGCAACTACGAATTTGGGAGAAACGGGTAATTTTCTTGCGTATTGCAGCGGGCTGCAAATGTTAATAAAAAAGCCCCCGGTGGTTAGCCGGGGGTAAGTTCGGGTGGGTAGTGAGGAAAGGTAGGTTAATCGTTGACGGCGGCGCTATACCACGCCTGCCCGTGCTCCTTGCTGCGGTTATCGTAGCTTTGCACTACAGCCGCTTGCAAATCATCAAGGCTTTCCACGGGACGGCCCGCCTCGGCTGCGTTGTAGCCGTTGATAGACAGGCCCAGTAAAACTAAAAACACAAAGTGCATTTTGGTATCCTCCTACGCGTTAAGTTTTATAATAACACAGCCCTATACAGGCTCGTCAATAACCGGGTCTATATATAGCGTGCCTTCTGCAACCATAAGCGCATCGCCATTTTTGACAATCCAAGACTGTATTACAAATTTGCCGGTGGCCTGCGCATCGTTTTCTTCAACATCTTCGGTGTTAAAATCAACCGTGGCCACGTTGGCGTCAAAAACCATATTGGTAAACTCAGCAAGCCCCGCCTGCCCGCGCTGCCTGCCTATACGCGTATAACCGGTAGCGCCGCTATCCAAATCAACCGCAACGCCATCGCGGTCAGTAACCGTAAGCACAATCTGCACCGGCTCACCAACCTTGGTACGCATATCTTTTTGCTGCACTGTGTACATGGCTTATCCCCTTGCGGTTACGCGTGCGGCTTTATCAAACACCGCCGCCGTTTCTATAGTTTTATCATACGTGACGCTTACGGCCAAACGCGGGTCATACACCGCCGCAAATTCAAACACCGTGGCGTTAAGGCTGCTTTGGCTAGCCACGGCGGAAAAGGTGTCAAAGCCCTCCGTCATAGCGGCGCTGCCAGATAGGTACAAGCCGCCCGCAGCCGCCATGGTGTCGCTGGCCTCTAGGACGCGCATATAGCCCAGCTCAACCGCACCAGCAACATCCGCGTTATCGTTAGCCTCAACGCCCACCACGGTGCCTATAATCAAAAGCACGCCGGTACTGGATACGGTGTCGGCAGCCTCGTTAGCAGATACGCTACCGCTAATGGTTTGCACCCCGCTGCAATTCGCAGTGTCGCTAGCTTCCGTGCTGGCAACCGCGCCAGTTATTGTTTGCGCACCCGTGGCGCTACCGGTGTCGTTAGCCTCGCTGGCCGCGACAGCGCCCGCCATGGTAAGCGTACCGGTGCCAGCGCCTGCGTCACCCGCCTCAGTGGGCGTACCGCTACCAGCGAGCGTTAAAAGGCCCGTGGCAGCCCCGCCATCGTCCGCTTCTGTGGCCGCAACCGTGCCGGTAACAGCGCCCAATGGGTCGGCCTGCATAGTATCATCGACTTCGCCAGCCGCGCCGGTGCCGGTGATGGCCAAAATGCCGCTTGCGCTGCCCGTATCCGCCGCCTCAGTGGCCCCGGCTGTTCCGGTTACAGTTTGTGCGCCTGTGGCGGCACCCGTGTCAGCAGCCTCTGTAGCGCCGCTAGTGCCCGTTATTGTCAGCAGGCCGCTGGCAGCCCCGGTATCGTCCGCTTCTGTAGCAGCGCCTGCGCCAACAACTGTAACCACGTTACCGGTGGCTGCGCCGCTATCACCGGCCTCCGTAGGCGTGGCTGTACCAGTAAGCACCAACGTAGCAGTGCCGGTGCCCGTATCATCGGCCTCGGTTGTGGCGGCTGTACCAGTTAGGATTAAAGCGCCACTGGCGGCGCTTATATCATCGGCTTCTGTTACCGCTATAGTACCAGTAACGTCAGCAGCAACAACGCCCCACGCGCTACCCCAGCTAGTCCCCCAGCTACTGCCCCATCCGCTAGCCATATATTACGGCCCCCACTCCGTGCCGGGTTCACCATCGCCGGTAACAGCAACATCGTTCACGTACTGCACGTTGGCGTCTATTTGGTTAGCTACCGTAAAGGTAAGCTTATCCGTCTGCGTTTTAACATCCGTTAGCATAGACGCCGTGGCCAACCCGCTTTGTAGTTCCGTGGTCACATCAGCCGCTATACCTGCGGCGGTTAGCCAGTTGGCGGTAATTGCGGGCAAGTTGGTAAGCGTAGTGGTGGTAGTCGCTAGGGTTACCGTCCCTATTGTACTATTCGCGGCGTTGTAGCCTGTGCCATCAAAGAACAGCTCCGCGTTGTTCGCAGCCGTGGCATCATCTGAAATGCGCACAACATCCGCTTGTATAAGGCCAGCGCCGGTAAGCGAGGCAGGGAGTCGGGCTTGAATGTCTTGCGTATCCGTCTCAATCGCCGTAGTCGCGGCAATTACATCGGCGGCGGTGTTTGCGACCAGTTCAATACGCTGCGATTCTGCTTTCAAATCTGCAAAGCCGGAAATGGTGACAACAACAGCCGGTCCCGTGGCAACAGCGGCATCGGGAAGGTCAAGGCGGTAAACGCCCGGCATGTTTGTGGCATCGACTTCTTTAAACCCACCGTCCGCGTGCGCCGTTGTGGCGGCGGCAAGAGTTGCAAGGGTTATTTGCGCAGCAGCGGCGCGGTTCAAAACATAATAAGCCTTCAACCCGGATGAGTTATAAACCAGCCCGGTCATATCGGAACCGTCCGTTATATCGACAAGGTGAAAATAAATGGTTTGGTCGGTAGACCCTGCTTTAATTTCCATTTTCTACTTCACTCCATTTCAAAAGTATTAGGTGCGGGCCAGTTCGGAGACTCGTCTAAAAATTCAACGACAGGGAACAGGACAGAAAGATGTTCTATGTGTTCCTGCGTCACGCGACCTGAACCGATAAGGAAATGCGTGCCGTTGTCTTGCGGGCTTTCCTGTACGTACTCATTCACCACGGAAAAATAGGCTTCCCGAAAATCGGCATCAATTTCATGCGGCCACACAATAAAAACGGTCATGCGTATGTTACTCCATGCCGGGCGTTATAAGCATCACATACAGAACCGAGTTCGCCATCCGACAGCATGGTATTGAAAACCGAAATAGCTTTAATGCGCGTGGTGTTCGGCATGATGTTCGCGCCATTTGTCCGGCCAATGTACAAGTTGCTATCTGAATTTGTCGTAGTCGTGTTCCGGTTCAAGGTGAAACTTGAGAACGTGCGGGCATTGTAGGCGCTTTTGCCTGATGGCGTCGTAAAATTCCATGAGATAGCAAAAAAACAATCGACTCCCGTGGTCACGGTGCGGGTCGTGTTCGCAAAGGTTGCGCCGTTCAAATGCTGAATAATCGCGGATGTGCCGGAAACAAATAAATGGACTCCTTGGCTTCCGGTTGTTTGTGCCGTTCCCCAAAAAGACCCAAAGCCGGAAGTAGGAAAGCGGACGCACATCACGATGGTAAAATTATAATCACCTGATGTTTTATGAATACTTCTTATAAAGGGCGTGGTTGTGTTCAGGTTGGTGAACCAGTCGCCACCATCCAGCGACCAATAGGCACCCGCCGTTCCCGCCGTGCCGTTGAATGTGGGGTCATCGGTACCCCCAGAACCGTTTACTCCCCGCACCCAATCATAAGCAGTTTGCAACTCGCCATCGGCGGGTACAGTACAAAGATTTGCCCACGTCTGCCCTGAACCGGAATAGCTGCCCGATTGCGTGGCATCAAGGTCAAAAACGCACGATGAAACCACATCACTTAAAGAGCCATCCCCGCCCGCACCGCCGTAAAAAGGCAATCGCCCGAAACCATCCAGCGATTGCATACCGCCGCCCATAGGGGCCGCAATCTTCCGCTCCGGCATAATCAAACCGGGCGGAAGCGCTAATCCACTAGGGCGTACGGTTTGCAGCATGGCGGTTAGTTACCGCTGGTAATGGTAAGGCTAGAGACAGCCACCTGTGCACCGCTAACAATGCTGGTGGTGTTAAGGTTCAAGTCCTCGCCGCTTGTGCCTACGCTGCCATCAACAATACGCGTGCCCCCGGAAGTGGTCAGCGCAAACCATGTGGCCGTACCGGTAAGGTTGGCGCTGGAGTCGGCGGTAATGCTGGAAGCAGTAAGTACGCCACCCGAAGCACCAGACGCAAACGTGGAAGACAAGGCTAACTCAGCCAGCACGGTCTGTGCGCCTAGCGCCGTGTCCGCGTTTGTGGGCTTCGTACCGCTGTAAATGCGCAGCAGGCCGTTGCTACCAATCGCGGCAGTAATCTCATCAAGGCGGGCGTCTTTAAGAGTTTCTTTATAGCTCAGCGTCATAAGTTATCTCCTTTAGTTTGAATACAGCACCAGTAACAACCGTTTTTGGTACTGCCTCAAACTCAAGCGAGGCTGCGCCGTAGCGGGCTTTGACCAAGGCGGCTAACTGTACCGCTAAATCAACCGCGTCTATTTTCTGGTAGTGCTTAACGTACCCATCGGGGAAGCTAAAGCGCACCAGACCATCTTCCGTGAGCGTTATAGGTACATCTAACGCAGTAACCCCGCCTAACGTACCCACCGGTTTAATGCTGCCTACTGGCAATACGCCGCCCTGCGCAACTATACTCACCATCAGCAACTCCTATTTATAGGTTAGCACGAAACTTTTATGCGGCGTAACGCTAAGATATGCCAAAACGGCCCATAAGGTTCGCTATAATAGCCGCACCCTCTTCGTCCGTAAGGTACTCGTTACCCATTGCGTACAGGTACATCCTAGAGCCGTTGGCTGCCGCATCGTTCGGTACGCCTGCGGCAAGACCAGAGGACATTAATGCAAGGCGGCTAGTGGGGGCATCCGTTACGGTCAAAGCGCCTAGCGTGCCAGTGACAGGCGTGGCAGAGTTATTGAACGCTTTCCACGCACGGGTTGATGTATTGTAGGTATACACAATAGCGTGGTCCGTACCGTCTGCAATTGCAGAGTTGGAATCTGCCGTAACCACAGAAGCCCCGTTTGTATAGCCTACGATGAAATCGTCCGCTGAGGGGCTTCTAAAAGAGACGCCCACGTTAGCGGTAAGACGGGCGTTTGTACCGGCTATACCTTGGTTGCCGCCAGCGGGGTAACGGATAACCGTGGCCATCCAGAAATTAGTACCGCCCGTTGACTTATGCAGAGCGTCTAAAAAATCTGTATTGCCTCCGCTAATAGCAAAGAATTTCTGCCCGTCTGTTGCAAAGTACGCGCCGGGCGTATCATACTCGCCCGTAAAAACAGGCTCGTTTATTTCAGCCATCCCAAAACCGCCGCCAAAGCTATAATCGGACGATTCTCCGCCGTCTACTGGCGCGGGTGTCAGGGAGTACCATTCTGCGCCTTCGCCGGGGTAACTCCCCGCATCCCCCGCGTCCAACTCAAACATAACCGAGTCTACAACATCGTGCAGGTACACGCGGGGCGCACCCTCCCCGCCAGTTGCAGCGGGCTGCAAACCGCCTACCTTAAAAGGCGCAAATGATTTACTAAGAGGCCGGAACGTACCGCGCATTGCTGCCCCACCAGTAAGTTAAAACCAAATCAGCATCCCCCGCCACGGTAAACTTGTTGGGCGCGGTGATGATTAGCGGCTGGTCCGTGGCCGTAAAATGCACAGACCCGTACCCATCTTCGTCTTCGGTCACATCCGCCGGGGCCACATATGCCAAAGCTTGTTCTTCACCGGGGATATCTTCGCCTTCTTCCTCCCCGCCGCCCCAGTCGCCCATCTTAATACGGCAGTTGCCGTCCTCAACATGCAGGTACAAAACAGTAGCCGCGCTCAAATCAGCAGGCTTTGAGATAACAGTTACCGTGTTGCCTACGTGGTGGAAAATGGTGTTGGCAATTGACGGTGCGCCAATTTCGAATGCGCTAAGGATGGGCTGGCCTTTATTGCTCATTTTTATCTCCGCAGTTGTTTGTCCATTTAATATCGTGGGCCGCAAGGCGTGCCGCAAAGGTTAGTAAATCATCCGCCGCATCTTGGTTTTCGCTGGCCGCTTGGTTGTACGCTGCCTCTAAAGCATCTACAGCCAAAAGCGGCGGCTCCATCTTATCAACCCACTCGCAGCCCTTGCTGTACTTAACAGTGTTTTCTATGCGGGCCGCATCAGGGCGGGCCTGCGGGTTTAGAAAATCAATCCCCGCGCAGCTTGTTAAACACATCAGTAGCAGGCAGCTTAGCAACATCCTGATTAACTTGGTGCGCATCTTGTGCCCTTTCGGCAGCCTTCTCCAGTATCGCATTTTCTGCGGCAATCTCGCCTGCCTGCTGCTGGCCTTTATCGCGCTTATAATCGCCAATAAGCATTTCGATAATGGCTACTACTAGGCTGGCTAAAAACTTTGCCACGCCTACACCCACTTACCGGGGTGCACATCCCAGCCGTTAGCTACCAGCTTAGCCTCCAGCTTTTCCACCAAAATCTCTTCGCTAATGCCAAACTTTTTCAGCAAATCCCCGCCATGGTCCACCGCATACTTGATAGCCCAGTCGATAGCCTCGTTTTTGGTGCTTACTTTCAACCAGTCGGCGTCTTTAAGCTTACCCACGCCGTACGCTACAGCTTGGTCAAGCAGCGGCTCAATAAGTTTCTGGTACTGCTCTTTAGTCACCAGTTTGTTAAAGAAGGGGATTTTAGACAAAAGGCCGTAGGAGATAACAGCCAGAAGCGCCAGCGCGGCAGCTACAATACCATCTACCCCATTAACCACCGCGATAAGGTCTACCGGCGCTTCCGCACCCGCCGCTGCCGCCCACGCCACGCTATAAACGAGCATGCCAAACGCAGACAGAAAAAAGGCAAACACAAAATTCTTCATGGAAAGTCCCCTACAGGTTAAACGCCAGTGCAGCTTTTAATATATCCTGTTTGGGCTTCTGGCGTCAAAGCAGTTAGTTTACCCGGTGCAGCATCCACCCAAAAATAAAACGCTCATCTTTCTCGCGGGCCTCCACAAGCTGCACATAGCGTGCGCCCTGTAGGCTATTAAGGGTGCGCAGCATAACAACCTCGCCATCCTTGCCGCGCCACTTAAGGTACTCACCCAGTGCCGCTACCGTACCCTTGCCCATAAGGCCATCAATTTTTATATCGCGGTAGCGTTCGCCCCGGTTGTTAAGCGCATTAAGCGCACGCTGTAAAAATGTGGCAGCAGTGGTAGGCCCGCAATTTACGCCGGTATCAGCAAGCTCAGCCGCAATTGTGGGGGACAGCTTTTCAATCGCATCCAACTGTAGCGGTGCCCAGTACATAGCTTCATAAATTGCAAAGGCCGTTTCACGCGGCAGGTCTTCCATACGCCCTTTGTAGCCATACCTACGCGCCGTGCGCTCAGTAATGCCATACTTGGTAGGCCCGCCGCTGTCCGCAGGGTCATTTGTAAACTTATCGCCCTCAACGGCGATAACTGCATTTATAACATCCTGCTTGATACTCATTTACTTAAACGCCCTATCTAGTTGCTTAGCTAACTCTTTAGCTTTTATATCAGCGTGGGCAAGGGATTGTATAGCGGTATTGTAAACATCGCATTTCCCATCTTTGCCTTGCTTACACTTAGCGGCAGGCTTCTCTAAACCCAGTGTAAGTTTAACTTTATCCAGCAATGTCATGTGCATTCTCCTTTGCTTTAATGCCGTTGCGTTCCAGCAAATCAGTAAGGTCGCGCACGTTCGTACTTATTTGCTGCATTACAAGCACCTGTTTGGTGCTGGCTTCAATTTGGCCCATGCCCATCACAAACACTTTGTCTGTTTGCTCCTTAAGGGCATTATCTTTACGGATACGTACACTACGTAATTCCAGCGTGATAAACACGCCGTACCAAAACAGGATAAAGGCCAGTATACCCGCCTCAGTAAAAACTATATTTCCTATATGCTGTAAAAATTCCAACATGCCGCTCCCCTACAGCTAAATCAAACTAACGCAACCTATTTAACCCCGTAATACTGGAATGAAGAAGACCCATTACCTATCGCAGCTTGCGAGTAAGAGGACTTTGAAATAAGAGTAACCGTGGTGTCGTGCATAATTTCCCAGTACGTGCCTGTATCCCTAAACATCACCAAGCCCCCGTAAGACGGGCTAACATTGACTAAGTTTAGCCAATTGGAACCAGTCCACCCGTATATATTAGCCATACCCACAGGGCCGGAGACGAAAGCCCCCTTATAGCCGGAGCTAAGCATAGTGGTGACGTTTGCGACAAAAACGCCACCTACAAAAGAAGTGGCACCAACGTACGTAAACCCTCCTGTATCCGCAGCCGGTATAGCGCCCCAAGCAGGTTGGCCGCTAACGACTTTAAGGTATTGCCCCTCGCTGCCTATGCTAAGCAAGCTGGGCACGCCGCTGCCGCCGTAATAAGGTATCTGGCCCGCAGTCTGGTGCGCCATTTTAGTAGCCCACGTAACCGCATCATTGTCAATGTAGCCCGCGCTTACAGTGTTAAGCCATGCCAACCCACCAAAACTCTCCTTGGCTACAAGGTTGCCATCAGAAGTGCCCACGGTGCGGTACGCAGCATCCGCAATAAGGTTGTTATTCTGGTAAAGGGTCTGCGCGTTAAGCGTGCCAGCGCCCTTGCTGTTGCCCGTGGGGGCACCCACCGTAAAGCCGCCATCCGCGTATAATTTCATGCGCGAAACAGAGTTGATAAGAAAGTTTATATCTTTGGCGGAACCTGCGTTAAGGCGAAGGTCCGTATCACCGCTAAGGCTGCCGCCTGTGGTGGCTAAGGTTTGCGTACCTAGTGCCGCACCTGCGCCGAAAGTCTGCAACGCGGACCATGTATTCGCGCCGTCCAAAAGCGGCACGTTGTTGCCACTGGTGCCTGTATTTTTTGCAGCAGCCGTGCCCAAATTTGCAGCCAGTTGCAATTCTGACCATACGGACGGGCCGGTAGCGGTGAGGATGTATGCCTTCCCCAAATCCGTGCGGTAGCAGCGCATGCCCACAAGCAAATCCGTGGACGGGAACGTGGTGCCGCTAAAACCAGACTTAGTGGCATCATCACGGCTAAGGATTTTAGTGCGGCTGGCACTAACGTAATCCGTACTTTCAATATCCGGGTATTCCTGAGCCATAGCAGCCTCTATGTATGTGGGTTACCGCCCTAATGCGGCCCATGAGACGCTGCCTTCCACTACCGTGGCCGGGCTGCTTATATCTCGTAGTATAAAGACAAAGCCAGAAGTTGTCACGCTCACCAACTCAGGCAAAGCCGCCGTAGGGCCATCCGTCCACGTAATGTAAACCTCCGGCGCTGCCGTAAAGGCTTTGGCAAACGTAACCGTATGCTCGCCCGTGCCCAGCGCCTCAGCCCCAGTAACGGTTGCGGTGCCACGGTCAGTGATATCCGGTACGTCAACGACATGCGTAAGCCCTATAATGCCCGCCTGCCCTTCGTTCTGTGCGCCCGTTATGCGCACGCCGGAAATAGTTTTTCTAAAGCGGTAATCGCCGGGGTAAAAAGTTTTAAACGGCGTATACCCTACAGGTGGGCTATCTGCATTTTCCTCAAGCTCTTGCGAGTTTAAAACATCATCGCGCAAAATAAGGTCAAATATAACCGCGTTGGTATTGCGCAAAAGCGTGTCTATAACCGCAAGGCTTTCGGTAAAGCGGCGGGTGAGTTTTATATCGTAGCCCTCGCCATAATCAACATCCGTGGGGAATACTTTTAAAAACAGCGGGCTAAATAATTCTTCAAAATCTAAGCCATCCGTAAAATTACGCTCAGCAGTTATGGTGCGCAGCATAACGTCAAAAATATCAAAACGCTCCTTAACCCACAGCGGGTACTCAACTTCATCCATTACCGCAAAGGTTTCGTACATCACACGGGTAAGTACTTTTTCAAAAGTTACGGCAAAAGTTACATCGTCTGTAAAGCTGTGCGCGGACGATTCCTGCATGAGTGCTTGGAAAACTAAAATGTCCGTAAGCGCCTTACCAAATACACGCACCATGGATTCGGTTACGTTAAATGCATAATCCAGTAGTTTGCCCGGCGTTTTAGCGCCATCGCCTGCCACATCAAACCCGTCCGCAAAACTGCGGTTGTACGTCATGCTTATTTGGTAGGTATCCTGCAAGCCTAGGTTTACGTTGGCCGCTAGATCGTGGTTATCAAGGTTAGAGGCAAAAACATCATCAACCTGAAACGCTTCGTAAAAATTAAGCACGTAGTTTTGCGGACCACCGTAGTAGTCAGTCTGCGGTACACCAAGTATGCCAAGCTTTGTGGGCATTACTAACCTTTGCTAACCCTTTAAACAATAATAAACGCATCGCCGTTGGAGGGGCTTTCCCCGGTGGGCGTGGCGTCATACGTAAGCAGCTTAGTGGTGCCATTGTATGCAGTTATAGTCGTGGCAGAGTTTGCCAACAAGCCAGAGCGCCACAGCAAAGCGCGGCCCACATAATGCTCATCCGTGGCTTCTGTAAGGTCCGTGGTGGCCTGCGTGCTGCTAAGGGTGCCCGTAATGGCGGTGCCCGGCACGATAGCCAGCGCCCCCAGCTCAAGGTTATCTGCGGCAGTGGCGCTACCGCTTATAGCCACAACGTCTACAGCCTGCTTTATTGTGCCGCCAGCGTAACCAGCCCCGTCATAAGCTGCCTCAAGGTTGTCAGCGGCCCCAGTATCGCCGGATATTGCGCCAACATCCACGACTTGTTTAATCGTACCCCCAGCATAACCTGCGCCATCGTACGCCGCCTCTAAATTGTCAGCAGCGCCGGTGTCACCTGAAACCGCTATAACATCCGCCTGCACGCGGTAACTGGCGGGCAAGATTTTGTACACAATAGTGCCCGTGGGGTTGGTCGTCCAGTTAGGTTCAACGGTGGCCGTATCCGTTGTGCTCACATAGTCCGTAATGCGGCGCACTTGCCCTGCGCCAGTTGTGGCAGAAGTGATAAGTACCAGATTGCCTATAAGCTCATCGTCCGCAAACGCCGCAGCGGCACGCAGTACAATAGTGCTGCCGGTTACGCTTTGCGCCGTGCCTTGGTCAATAATGTTATTCCAGCGTACAGAGCCTGCCGTATCATCGTACGCGGCCTCAAGGTTGTCTGCTGCCGTGGCGTCCGCAGAAATTTGTACCACGTTTACGCCAAGCTGCGCGGTGGTGGTAGAGATAGCAGAGCCACCGATAAGGCCCAAGTCCATACGCGCAGCCGGTATAATAGCAAACACAGCCGTGGACGAAGGCGTGGTGGCCCAGTTGTGCGATACCGTAGCCACCCTGCCAGTGGAATAACCGGTAATAAGACGCGCTTGCCCCGCACCTGTGCCGCTAACAATAACTAGCCACTGGTCCTTGTAGTAATCAGTGGTCGCGGGTGCGCCAGCGTCCAGCGTTAGCGTGCCTGCCGCAGAAGCCGTGGCAGTGTTTAGGCGTGTGATAAGGCCCGGTATTTCGTAGCCGGTGCCATCAAACGCAGCCTCAAGGTTGTTTGCCGCTGTGGTATCACCACTAATGGCGGTTACGTCAACAGAGCTAAACCGGATTGTGCCGCCAGCGTAACCCGTGCCGTCAAACATGGCTTCGCAGTTATCGGCGGCTGTGCTATCACCTGATATCTGCGCTACGTTCACATCCGGCGTGGCTGAGCCAAGGTTGAACGGCATTAGCGCGGACGCGTGCGAGTGCGTGCCAATTTTTACGCCGTTATCCATCCACACTTTTGTGGACTGGTCTACGATGCTAAGGGCAACAACCTTGGCTTCCATTTCGCTACTTGTAAGCGTAAGGGAATACCAGCCATTACCTTCTTCAACAAAACCGTTTGTAGTGCTTGCGGGGGAACCGCCATCTTTTATAATGACTGTATCGCCGCTAGCGTGGGACGCACCTGTTAGAAACTCGCCCGTGTCTATATCGGTAAGTACAAAATAAACTATTGCCGATACGCCGTATGCATACAAATCCATTTATATTCTCCTTAAGTTTCTAACACACCGCGCAGGTTATCTATGTAGGCCAGTAGGGGACCGCTTGCGCCGTAACCGTATATTTGAATGTGGCAACTTGATAAATCTATAGTAGCCCCCGTTAAGACCACGGATAGCGTGGTATCGCCCGCAACGCCGTATATACTACCCATACTGGTGTGGTAATCCTCAGCCACCGGGTCGTATAAAGAGAGTGTGAAGTATCCGCCGGTGGGCAGGGTATCAATATTTATATCTAGCGTTATCTCACTGTACCCTGTTAAGTCCACAAGGGGGGATTCTATACCGGGGTACATATCTCCCGACACATCGGAAATAGCTATGCTCCAGCTATAAGTACCCTGCGTTACGTCCGTTGTCGTCCTGTCTATAGTACCGCCATTGGCGGAGCCGTCTGACCATGTTTGGGACCAAGCTAAGGTAGAAGTTAGCGGTGTTTCTTCAAAACTATCAAGCAATTCCTCTGTCCATGTAAAGCGAATACCGCCCGGCGCACCTCTGCCAACCAGAGTAAAATCTGTACCATTAACCCTGCCGCCCCCGCCGCCGCCGGGTGTCGCTCCGGGGTTAGACGGGGCATCACCTGTGCCAGCCACACCTGTGCCACCTGCGCCCCCGTCCGGGCCACCTGCCGCGCCGCCATTGCCGGGGGTTTCGCCAGATGTAGTAACACCTGCGTCCCCCGCCGCACTGTCCCCGCCATCGCCTAGTCTAGTACCACCTGCGCCACCAGAGCTACCTGCACCATTACCGCCACCATTTGCGTACACGTATGCTTCTTCGTTTTCGTAGTAAGTGGTGGTTGAGCTAGTCTGTACAGTTACAATGCCTCCGCGACCTACAACATAAGTAACAGTCGCACCCGGCGTTACCGGGCGGTCTGCGGCATTCACCCAACCACCTCCGCCGCCCCCGCCGCCCGGTCCCACATCATAACCCCCACCACCGCCGCCCCATATGTCCACGGTTACAGAAGTGACATTTTCAGGGACAAGACGGCTACCTGCGCCAACGGCGGTTATGATAACGCCGTTCTCCATTAGCGGTACGCTAAAATCAAGCACCCGCCGCAAGCCTTCGCAGCCTACGTTTATACCCCTGTCAATGCCGCGCATTTTTGCACCCCGCTGCAAATTATGACGGTGTGAAGGTGATGGTAAAAGTAATGTCCAGCGTATCGCTGGCTTCTTTGGGGATAGCAGTGAACACAACGCGATTAAACAGTATGCCGCCGCTGGTATCGTTAAGAATACCAGCTTCCGTAATATCACCCGTGCCCTCGCCTGCGCCAAAGCTGGCCTCTAGTGTAAAGCTGGCAGTGCCGCTGCTGTGGGTGTACGTAGCCGCGTTACGTTCAGCTTCCGTCTCCAGCGCCGTATCTTCCGGGTCCGCAGCCGTATCACCAGTGCCAATAGCAATGTGGCTAAGCACGCCGGGCCGGGCGGACGGCTTGGCCATGGCATCGCAAATAAAATCAATACCGGTTTCGACAACAAGGTTGTCTTTACCCACCGTAATAATACGGCCATCTGCTTTGCGCAGGACGGCGGTAAGACGGCCTTTGGCTTTAAACTTTGCGTTTTCCATGTAGCTCTCCTTTAGGGTTCGTTATGCAGGTAAAGTTTATCGAAGGTATTAGCCAGCGGCTCATACGGCGCTTCGTCCTCTAAACTAAGGTACTCCCTTTCACTTCTGTAGTAAATAACGCGGCGGTCACTGTGCTGCACCATAGCTACAGAAAGAAAATTCAAACCGGCCAAACTTTGCGTTATCGGCAAGTAGAGCATCTGGCCCAAATTATCCAGCACGTAAATACTGCCGCCCGCGACAGCGGCGTCAAAACCGATTTCTAGGCGCTCAGCTTCGCCATCTGTTTTAAGTACAAGCATAACGCGCTTATTATCCAGCGGCTCTTCCACGCGCAGCTTAAACATTACGGTGAAGGTAAAGTCGGTAACCACATCGTATTCCACAGTGGTAAGGTCGCTTACAAACAAACCATCGCCAAACTTTGCTTCGCTATAGGTTACGTTGGCGCTAGCAGTAGGCACCTCAGCCCTAAAGTCGCTAAGCGTGTTGTCAAACGTCCATGCGTACAACTCTTCATCTAATGGGTCGCGGCCCCACGCAATAACTTTCTCTAGCGCAGCGCCATCAAGGTCTTGCAGCGGCAGCCATGCTACTTGGCTTTCAATAGCCTCCCACGCATACGCCCATTCCTCCCAAGTAGGGCCGCTGCCCGCAAGGTTAATGATAGTGGTTTCCATCCAATTACGGGCCATGTATTCCTGCCCCAAATCAAATGCGTAATAGTGCTCCCCGTGCGGCTGGTAGATACCCGCGCTTATCTCTTCCAAAACCAAACTATCATCCGGCCCCTCTTCTAGATTAAACGTCCAGCCGGGGTACAAGCCAGCGCCGCCATCGTTAGCGTTATCGTATTCAAGCACCACGTTGCGGTCAGGTATAAGCGCACGCTGCGCACTGGCAGCGCGGGCTTCGGTGGAAAACAAGCCCGCAGTGGACTTGGCCTTAATCCAGTAAATAGCATCATCGCGCTGCGGGTCCAAAATAAGCAGCTCGTCTGCTGTGCTTTCAGCAATCTTTTCTGCTAGCGCCCACGATAAGCCGCGCCGTATCTCATATACGTTGTCGATACCCGGCGTGCGTGCCCAGCGGAACAAAACATAGTCCGCCTGCGCTACCGCAGTAAAGCGGCTAGGTACATCCGGCTCAATAACAGACGATACCAGCGATGTTACGCCTGTGCTTAGTATTTGCGACTCGTCCTTAGCGCGGATAAGGAACGTGGCAGGCAGCGCATCATTAAGGCTCATAAAAACAGTAGTGCCTATAATCTCAATCTGCTCGTTTTCCGGTGCATCCCATATAGTGCCGCGCTGGACTACATAACCCACAAGGTCAAGGTCCACGACTGGCGACCACGAAAGGACAACCCCGTTTACTTTGCGCAGCGCCGTAAAGTTTTCAACATCGCCGGGCGGGGCGCGTTTGCCCAAAATCTCATAGCTGGTTACAAACAGCGGCTGGCTTTCGCCGCTGGCCGCAACACCGTACACAAAGAAGTCATAAAAGTTAGGCTCAAGGTCTATAAGCTCTATAGCTTCGCTACCGGTATACTTTTCTTGGATTATACCGCCATCGCTGGTGCGCCACAAAACCCGGTAAAGGTATACGCGGCTATCCGGGCTGGCCTGCCACGATAATGTGGCGCGGGTGCGCACTTGGTTATTGCTCTTAAATAGCGTCTCCACAACCTGTAGCGGGCCTACTGGCGGCTGTGGTGCGCCTGTGCTGTACGTGGTAAACGGCACCGGGTCTAAGGTAAAATCCCGGTCAACAAAGTTATGTTTACTGGGGTTGTACTCAATACCGCTTACTTCAAAAATATTATCTTCTACTTCCACCAGCGAGATAATACGGAATTGGCGCGGCTCTACGTCCGTACCAATAATGCTCCACATGGCGTTAGGCTGCGGCTGGGGGTTAAAGACGCCGCTTATATTTAAAACGCTGGTGGTATCGCCCCCGTTGCCAATAATGGTGCGGCGCTGGTAGCCGCCCTGCGGGTCCATAATAGCCAACTCATAAGTTTCCCCGGACGCTAGCTCTACAACGCGGTCTAAAGTAATCTCAGTGCCGCTTGTGCTTACTATACGGCCTGCGTAGTCCGCGCCGCTTACTTGCGGGTCCACAATGCCCGCAATCATGCCCGGCACCACGTTTAGGTGGTCAAGGCCGCAGCGGTATGTAACCGTCTCCATTTCGTAGCGGCTGGTGTACAGCGTCCACTTGCCAAGGCGGCTGGCCTGCCCCCGGCTCTTACACCCAAAAGCGTAAATTTCCGTCTGGCGTAAACCACGGCGGCTAATATCTTGGTTATCTTCAACCACCTCAATATTAGGCCGGTCAAAATCGTTAGGGTCATTCCACGTAACCAGTACGCTGTTGTACTGTACCTTCTCGCTGGCCGTTTGGTAGTTAAACTCGCCGCCAAGCACGTTGGCGCGGCCTACGATAACATCCACCTCACGGGGCGCATCGTTGCCCAGCGATACGCTGGCGCTGTGCCAAAAAATCATACCCCGGAAGACTGATACCATGGTGTTAAGAAGCTGGTACGCTTCGCTGCGCGTATTTATAACGCAGTTAAGCGTAAAGCGCGGCTCCATGCCGCCGTAGCCATCGGGTACAAGCTCATCGCAGAATTGCGATACCTCATACAGTTTGGCGGTATCAACATCGTCCACATCCAGTATGTGCCCAAGCCCAAAACGGTCATTAATAAGCATATCCAAAAAGCACCATGCCGGGTTATCCGACCAGTCCATCCTGAAATTGCCGTCCCACAGGCCCGCATACGTGCGCGTAATAGGGTCGTAGTTACTAGGCACCAAAACGTCTTTGCCGTACACATCATAGCTGCGCTTGGGGATTTTGTTACCAAACAGCTCGCTATTAACGGCAATGCCAAGGTACATACTATCCGGGTATATAAACTTTTCTTCGATGATCTCCGTATAGGCAGACCATATAGTTAGGTTCTGCTCGTTTACTTTATCAGTATCCGGCGTAACGCGGCTTACGCGTATCTGCCACGGGCCAGTGCCGGGCAAGCTAAACCGGTAAGACTTTTCCGTAGGGGCTGTATTCTTACCTTCGATGTTAAGGTTACTTTGGCGGAAGGCTACAAGGCTGCTAACAGTATCGCCCTGCGCAACCTGCACCTCGTAGCTATCAGCGCCCAAACCCATAAGCGAATACGTGGTAGTAAACGAGTGGTAATATGCGGGCTGCCCATCAAGGTAACCGTCCGGGGAATTTACATCCGGCACGTTTCGCACAACGCGGCTTATCGTGCGCGGGCCAAGGCTCGTATAACTGCCGCCGCCGCGCCGGTAGCGTAATTCTAGCGTGCACTCAGAAGGGGTGTTCAGTTTAACAAGCTGGCGCTTAGTTAAAACGGCGCGAAAACCTATGCAGGCAGAGCCGGTGCTTAAGCTGCCTTCTATTTCATCTTCCTCAAAAACAAAATCAACATTGCGGTACGCACCGTCACTAGGTTTAACCTCAATGCGCACGGCCACATTATACGGCTGCAAATCGCCCGTAATCGGGTCTTGTAGCGACAAGTTAGGCAGGCGTATGCGCACGCGGGCCGCATCAACATCCGTATTGGTAATAGTGCGCGTCACAGGGCCAAGGCGCTGCGTTAAATCAGTTTCTACAGATTGTTCTGTTTCAACTTCATCAAAGCCCGGTATAGGGTCTTGGTCCGGGCTACCGTCCCTAAACACCCACTTAACGCCATTAAAGTTGCTGCTGCCGTCCGGGCCTTCCAGCGGCGTTTCGTCAAAGAAAATAGACTGTGCCCCGTTAGCCAAACCCCGGCTACTGCGGCCCTCGCCCAGCAAATCCAATACGCGGGCGGTAGCTACGCTGCGAAGGGTGTTAGGGCTTTCAACCGGAGCGCGGGTGTTTACTGAACCACCGCCACCGCCCGATTTACCGCCACCACCGCCATTGTGCACGCGTATGCCGTCCGCTACATACGTATGGTACGGCTCTACGGTAAGGTTATAAACAGTTTCGTTGCCGTAGGCGCTAATACCTGTAATGGGGCGCAGGTGCCCGCGCATATCAACCAGCGCGTCCTCCAGCTTAAGCGTACCCATTTCCACAAAAGCATTGTACTGGTTTAGTACCCAGTGGTGCGGGGTAACAAAAATCTCACCGCCCCAAAATTGCACATGCAACAAATCGTTATTTTCATGCACATGCAATTCGCGCACAACAGCCGGGCGCACGTTACCACCCTCATCAAACGCCCACACGGCATCGCCGGGCACAAGCGTCTCAATAGCTACAGCGCCATTAGGCGTGCTTACCCGCGTGCCCGCCTTAAAGCACCCACCGCCGCCTCCGCCGCCTGCGCCCTCTATCCGTGGTGGTATGTTACTTAAGTCCGCCATGCCCTACCCTAAATGTTTTCAGACTTGATACCGCCGCTAATAACTACGCTGCCCGTAATCATACGCCCGTAGATAACCGGCACCGGCCCGCCCTGCTCAACCGTGTTCACCGCGCCGTTAAATATAAAACTGGGCCGGGAATCCGCCGACTCCCGCGCAGAGTAACTATCTTGGTGTACTTTTGGCGTAGCTGTAAGTAACTGCGAAAGACCGCCCAAAATGAGCGACACGCCAAACATCGCAATGGACGAATAACTAATACCAAACCCGCCAATGCCTATAGCGGTAGCGCCCATGCCCGTACCTGCGCTGGCAGCGCCCGCAGCGGTAAGCGGCCCCATGGCGGCAGGCGCAAAAGCAAACGCCGCAGCTATAAGGGCCACGCCCAAAATAATACGGCCCCACTTGCCGCCGCTGCCTTCCGGCACGGGCATTATGTGAACGTCTTTTGCACCCAGTTGCAAATTTTGTTTTGCCAGCGTGGCGTCAAATGAAATGCCATGTACATCATCAAGGCTGGCCCCGGCTACAACCCTGTACCAGCCGTTCATTATGCCGCGCATAAACTGGCCGGGGTGGTTAGCCTCCATAAGCTTTATAACAGCGCCAATGGTGTTAGCCCGCATGGTAACGGTCTTACCGTACTTGTCCGCCAACTCCCCATAAAAATGCACTACGCGCAAATTACTGTCCTCCTACATAGCGAAGACACACAGTGGCAGCCCCTAACCACACATTGATAGGGTCGTTACGGCTAAGGCGGTCCCCAAGGTGGTGGAGCACCTGCCCTTTAGGCTGCACAATCATTATGTGGTTTAGTACGTTGTTGTGGCGCGGGCTGTTTATGTTAGCCAGTAGTACATCGTCCGGGCGCAGCATAGGCCGGTCAATTTGCTTAAAACCTGCTTTTATAAAGTTTTCTTGTAGTATGTTTTTCTTGCCCTCCCACCAGCGGCCTTCGCGGGGGAAATGCGGCAAGGTTACCCCTTTTTCCTGCCTGTAATAGTCGCGCAAAAGCGTATAGCAATCATGCACGCTAGGGCGGAATTGTCGGCCCACGTACGGCGCAATCGGCACTTGGTCGCCAAAGTAAAACGGCCCATCAAGCTCCCCATGCTCGCCTATATGCGCAATACCCCAAGGTATTTGCATCTGCGCCTGCGCTACCATATCCGTATAGCTAGGGAATTTATTGGCTACAGGGTACTGCATTGTATGGCTGTGCATAAGGGCGCACACACGCCCTGCGGCGTAATACTCCATAAACTCCGGCATATTCATGCGAAACTGTAGGCGGGGCGTAGCGTGCACGTTTTTAAAAGGCACGTAAGCGCTGCCGTTATCTACTATAAGCCCGCAAGCCTCATGCGGGTATATGCTAACCGCATGCCTTAAAAACTCGTCATGTACGGCCTTATCAAACATGGCACCTACCTAAAACGCCCAACACCGGGGAATGCACGCGTGGGCAACGGCTCGTTTGGGAAACGGTTTTTACACCCTGTACTTGTTAGCTTACTGCACGCGTCCTCTGCTGGCAAACTGACCGGCTCGCCACGGTCATTAAAATAGTTAGTGCCGCCGTACGGGCACGTAGCCCGGCTGTAATCAAACGTCTCCTCTACCGTATCGTAAATGCGGTATACATGCGTGCATGTGTTACGCAGTATCTGGCGGCGCGGTAAAAATATCCCCTGCTGGTCTATAATGGTGGACAGCTCAAACTCAATTACTTGGCTGTTCTCTAAGCTTTTACGGTCCACCACATAAACGTCTAGCGGGAAATATATATCCGGGTCCGGGTCAACGCCCGTATCAAGGTGCTTAGCCCATGTGCGCCAGCGAGTAACCTCAGCGCCAATAAAATTGTTGTACGTAATCATTTCAGATTTAACGAGGGACATTACGTTGCTAATGGACAATTTTGGCCGGGGGAATTGCCCGCCGCTGGTAGTCTCAAACCCTTCCGCCGCAACAGGCAAAGGCAAGTAGTTTTCGCCGCGCCACTCTACTACTGGGGCATCCGGGTTGTTTAACTCAGGGGTAAAGCGCAGCACCCCGCCGCCCAGCGCGGTCAGGTCAATATCAAAAAGCGTAACCACGGTATCGGTTACGGCCTTTTGCGCTTCGCTAATAATGGCATCGTTACCCATGTGCCCTACGCAATGTCAAAGTTTTCAGCCAAGTTGCACGCCACGGTGTATATGCCGTGCTTTACGTATGTAATATCCCAGCTTACAAAGTACCACTGGCGCGGCTCGTCTTCATCTGGCATCTGCCACAAAAAGGCTTGGCCCCGGTTGTGGTCGTTTATAAAATCCTCAATCGTTTCTTTTTGCGCCTGCGTAATGTTGGTGTACGAAAGTAAGATGCTTACCACCACCTGATTAAGGCCAAAGCTGGTGCGCTGGCTGTAGCCATCGCCAAACTGCGCAATTTTTAGATTAGGTTTTTGCGTGCGCTTAATGTTTACGTCAGGCGAAGGGTTTGCCGGTAAGGTTTCCAAAGGCATTAGCTAGACCTCCCGCGCCCGCCGCCCAGCATACCGCCGGGGCGCAATTCGCGCTGTATAACATCGCTGGCCGTTTTGCGCATTTCACCATCCATCATTTTGATAAACTCCGGGTTCATCATGCCGTTACTTTGGCCACCGCCGCCCTCGCTATTAAACTCCAGCATAAAGGTCGGCTGGTAGTTGAGCGTCATGTTGTTACCGCCCACGCTAGCGCCTACGCCCAGCTTGCCGTTTGCCATGCGTTGCAGGGGCACAATGGCCTCCGGGCCAGCCTCGCCCATAACCCCTGCGCCGTTGCTCATAGGGAAGGCTGTGGGGCTATCTACAATGCCGCCTTTGGCAAACGCTGTAATACGCTTACCATTATTGAAGGCGTTGCCGTTGGCATTAAACAGCGTCTGCACAAAGCTCATAAAACCGCCACCCCCACCGCTAGCGCTGCCAAGGGACTTAATAGCGCTCATTGCGGCCTGCTGCACAGCAAACTCCGCAAACATACCGGCAAGGTCGGCAAGGATATTACCAATGGCGCTACGCAAATCTTCAAAGTTATTTATGCTGCCGGTGACCAAGCCTTTAATGGTATCGCTGATACCGCTGGCCATGCGCTTAAACACATCCTGCGCCAAGTCGCCTGCGCCCTTAGCTTCATCCACAAAGCTTTGCATGGCCACGCGAAGGCCGGTGCCAAAGTCATTGCTTACCCGGTCTTTAGCAGCCTCTAAGGCATCGTACGCAGCCAGTAGCTCCGTGGGGTCAAAGTTCTTTATGCCCGCCTTAAGCGCATCCTGCTGCGCCTTGGTGGCCAGCATAGCGCGTTCGCGGGCCTTGGCGGACTTGTCCACCCAAAACGCCTCCGCCTTAAGTGTTTCGATCTGTTCAGCAAGGTTGCTGTAAAAACTCGCTGCTTTTTTATCCGTGTCCGCCATTGTAGCTGCTAGTGCCGCGTAATCCTGAGAAAGCATACGCGTAGCAACCGCGTTATTTTCCGCCTCCTTGGTAATCTTGCTGTAGGTTTCACCCAGTAGCACCCCGCCTGTATTATCAAAAGCAGACTTGAAAGCATCGCCTGCCTCTACGGCCTGCTTACGCATATCCTCTTTCCACGCTTGGTCAAAAGATTCAGCATCTACAAAATCAACCAGCGAAATTTTATTATCTTCGCTACGCAGTTTATTTATGGCCTTAATACCAATATTGGCCAAATTCTCCAGCCACTCGCTAGCGGTAAGGGCCGCGTCAATAATACCCCCTACAAGACCGCTAAACAGGGTTTTAAATATACCTATAAACCCTACAGTCAGGTCTGCCAGTGCACCAATTAGCTTACCTGCGCGGAACAAAACTTCTATGAGTAGCTTGCTGGCATTGCTTGTCTGGTTAATACCATTAATAGCAAAACCCAAATCCAGCAAAAAGCCCTGCCATGCGCGGCCCACGGTTTCGGGGAATTTATCAAACTCCGCACGCACTTTTTCGGTGGCATTAAGAAGCGCAGCAAACACATCCGCAGAAAGTACCTTGCCGTTGATAGCAAGCTGGCGTAGCTGGCCCTGCATAACGCCAAACTCGTCTGCAATCTGTTTGCCCACAGCGGGGATGTTTTCCATGATGGAGTTAAACTCTTCCGCCCGCAAAATGTTGCTGGACAAACCTTGCCCCAACTGCGTAAGACCGAATTTAAGGGCATCCGGGGAAGCGCCTGAGATAACGCCCAGCTTAGAAACCGTCTCTGTAAATTGCAGCATTTCGTCCGTGGTAGCGCCTATCTCTTTACGCACAAACGAAAGCCGCTGGAAAATACTTACGGTAGCCTCCATGCCCGTGCCTGTTTCGCGGCTAATATCGCGCAGGCCATTAAAAGACTGCTCAAACTCTTTAACACTTTGCGTAGCATTACGGATACGCGCTTCTTGGAGCACAAATTCATCCGCCATACGCAAACCAAAAAACGTGCTTATAGCTATGTTAAGCGGCAAAAACTGCCGGGCAAGGTTGCCCACAGCGCCGGTCATGCCCATAAAACCTTTGGTGGACTTAGCTTGCTGGGCGTCAAATTTCTGCTGGGCTAATGCCGCACGCTCCGTTGCCAGCGCCAGCTTTTGCTGCCCAAGCGCAAGCCTCTCCTGCGCCATAGATAGCTGCTGGCTCTGTACGGCCAGCCGGGCCTCTTGTATCTCCATACGCTTAGTCGCCAGCTCAGCCTTGGTAAGCGCCTGTACGTTGCGCAGCAAGGCCGTATCAAGCTGTGTGGTATTGGTAGAGAATTTTTTAACTTCGGTGGCAACCTGCCCTGCGGTTTTACCAAGCGCAAGCAAGTCAGACTGCACCTGTTTAATGGTGGCCTTGGCTTCGTTTCTAAACTTTAGCGCAAATTCCAAATCCCTACTGGCCATACAATCACCTACTTCACAATGGTGGGTAGCTTCGCCGGGGCGCGGGCCTTGTCGGCCTTCTCATTTAGCGCCTTGGCGTCTGCGATTGCCTGCTCAATGATTTCCACCATTTGCACAAAGGCTGCCGGTTGGTCTAAGTACGTGCCCTGCTCTGGCAGGTAATCACGCCCAAACCATGAGTATACTTTAAAGCAATGGTAATAGAAAGCCGGGTTGTCCAAGGTTGGACGGCGCGGGCACCGTTTTAAGTCCTCGCCATCCAACGTAATGGGTATGGCCGGGGTAGCTTCACAGCCGCGTACTTGCTTATCGTGTGCAGTACACGTACCGCAATCCCATTTAGGCATTAGGATTGCGGACTGGGCTACCCAGCGGAGTTTTTTGCTTCGTCCTTGCTAAACTCGCACAGCTTTGTAATTTGCTCCGACAACTCGCGGATAAGGTCCGGGTCCAGCGTAGCCATGTACTCATCCGTAACCACTTCGCAATCGGTATTACCAATGCGGATTTTTTCGCGCTTAAACGGCGTGTTGTTTTCAAAATTTTGCACATCACGCAGGCCAAATTTTACAAGCTCATACGCCACGGCATTGCCGCTAAACGATACACTCATATCGCCGGTGGCATCCTGCGCAAACTTGGTGGCGCGGTCTTTAATGACCATGTACACGCGGCTGTGGATACCGCCCAGCGTAAACCGGCTGGCGTTTTCAGTGCCCTTGGCTTCGTCTAGTTCGCTCTCATGGGAAATGGTTTTGCTAAGGTCTAGTGCTTTCAACATTATGCTGCCCTCCTATTGGCTGCCTTTGGTTGCGATTATTTTATGAATATATGCACCGGGGTGCAATTGTGCTAGCGCATCCGCCTCGCTGCGGGTTAGTTTGTGGCCAATTAAAAGTTCATGGCCCTGCTTGTTATGCGTCACATTCATGCGCAAAAAGACTAGGTACACTTTGTGCCCTATGCCTTTTTTCACTTTGTCCTTGCTGCCTCTAGGCTGCATGCGTCACTCCATTGCTTAACGGAAGCTCAGTTTGATTTCGTCATTCCCGGTAACCCGCGCCGCGTTAAGCGTAATGTCATAGGTGCGGGTGTTGTTGCGGTTACCGTACTGCACGTTAGTGTACTGCGTGTTGGGCGCATCAAACTGCACAACATTGCCTTTGGCCTTACCAACTTTAAAACCAAACGCCAACTCTGTACCATCCGCCAAATGGCCCCATACAGGGTGCGTAGCTTCCAGCACCGACTCCGGGTTAAGGCCAAAAACGGGCGCACGGCCCACAATAAGCGCACCGGCATAGGCGTTGGCCGCATTGATATCTTCGCGTATCTGCACATCATTGGCCAAATCAAACGTAACCTCAGACGCCGCAAAGCCGGTATAGCTACCTACCGTAAGGTTAGCCAGCTCCACCTGCGTGGGCTTTTGCGTCTCATACGTGGGGTTGGTGGGCATCGTATCGTCTTCTACGTCAATGTAGTCGCCGGTCAGCGTAAACGTAAAGATAGCAAACTCGCCGCCTGTGGCTTGTACGCTAAACGTGCCCCGGCAGCCGGTCATAACATGCAGCAAGCCGTCAAAGTAAATGTACAGCGTGGCGCTTTCGAAAGCTTCCGAAACCGGCGTGTATTGGTAGCCAGAAGGCGTAAGGGCAACCGTCCACTCATCACCCACATCAAGGCTGGTGCCTACCGTGGGCGTAATGGTTGCGCTGTTGGGCAGAGCAATGGGGGTGGCGTTTGTAACGGTAATACCCGTTTGGCTGTATGCCGGGTATTCGGCAATAGCCGG
>Ga0172380_10001863_pt1 | contig 35324 bp, 27 predicted proteins | sample Leawe162metaG_FD_119747 | JGI IMG/M metagenome (GOLD analysis project Ga0172380, IMG submission 119747) | Leachate microbial communities from a municipal landfill in Southern Ontario, Canada - Leachate well 162 metaG | ecosystem: Engineered > Solid waste > Landfill > Unclassified | place...
CAGTTAAATATAGCTTCTCTTCACCTGTATTCATATCGTGGACTAATATGCTGTCTATTGGTAATTCTTTGTCATAGTACTTATCCATTGCCACAAACTTGATGGAATGCGACCAAAGGGGTGAAGCGATAAGTAGAATTGTGAGTGATAATAATAAGTTTTTCATTTTGTGTCTCGTTTATATTTATATAGACACATGAACAGCAAAAACGTCTCAAGAAAAGTGAAGTTTTTTTGATTTTTAATCTTCTTCTTCACTTTTCTAAGTATTTAGGAAGGATTTGCCTATTTAATCTCTAGGTATGTTTTTATCATCAACTTTGGTAGAAGTTTTCAATTCGTAGTTGAAGCGTAAATCGTAGTAGTAATCCGCTTTCGGTAGCGGTATAACCATAGTACCGGTTTTGTCAATGAATCCAACTTGCTCACCATCTACAGCCCAAGCTAATCCATTTTCTCCGAAGCCCTCGGCATAATCGAAGTTCTTACTAAAGAGGAACTCACCAGTAGAATCTATATATCCCCATCTACTTGCAAACATAACTACGGCCGCTCCATTTTTGAAGCTCTTAGCGTGGTCAAACCTGAAATCTGTAAGCTTCGTTCCATTCCCGTCCAACATAGCCCACTTCATAACATAACTGTCATTATAGAAACCAGCCATAGTACGGTTTTCGTTTATATTATACGCTTCGTCATAGATTTTCTGTATAGCCACAACGCCATATTTATTGATGAAGCCGATTTTCCCTGTTGCAGTGTCTGCTACTCTTGCGAAACCATTTTTGAAGTTAGAGGGTAAATCCAAGATAAAGTCAATTTTCTGATTGCCTTGTTTGTCTATATAGCCAACCTTGTATTTATCATTGGAAACGGCAGCTAATCCTTCGCTGAATGCATAGCCGACTATATTGTCTTCCAATGTGATGACCATCTTACCAGAGTGGTCTATATACCCTCTCTCGCCGTCTTTCATCACATAGGCAAGTCCATCACCGAAGCTAAGTGCATCGCGGTATTGTATCTCTTTGAACATTTTACCCGAAGTATCTATATATCCGAAATCATAAACTTCTTCTTCTGGATTGACTGGATTGAATATTACGGCCTTGCCTTCGTAGAAAGGCACTCCTTGTTCTGCATTAGTTCTAATTTTTATCTTACCTGTCTTATCAAAATAAACCCAAGTCAATTTTCTATCCAATACAACTTGTGCTCCAATTAGGCCTTCGGAATAACCACCAACTTCAGTTATACCACCAGCTCTGAACATCTGTTTACCAGCGGAGTTGATAAATGTCCATTCCTCGCCTTGCTTATAAGCGACTAGTGGTGTTTGAGCAAAAGCGTAAGAATTAAAGAAAATAGATAATATTATTAATAGTATAAACTTTGATTTCATTTTTTCAGTGATAATTTGGTGTAAGAATGCATATTTATACGAAAAAACAATGAAATAGTTAAGTATTATGCCGAATACAAATATAAGACTTCTAAATTGATAAAAAATTCGCTATTTTTGCACTTACGTACATTTAAATAAATCAGAAAGTTATGGCAAAAGAATTAAGCGTTTTGTTTGTTACTCCCGAGGTTTACCCTTTTTCAAACGAAACTACTATCGCGGATTTTTCTTACTCATTCACTTTAGCTCTACGAGAGCTAGGTCATGACGCAAGAATAATGATGCCCAAATTTGGGAACGTATCGGAAAGAAGGAATAGAATACATGATATCAATAGACTAAAAGAGCTAACATTTGATATGGGTGGCGAACAAATAGTCGGTTCGATCAAATCCTCCTCAATCAGTAACTCCAGAAATAAAGTTCAAGCATATATAACGACGAATCTAAATTATTTTGATTCGTTCAAAGGGGCTTATCATGACCAAAAGACATGGGAAAAGCATCCGGATAGCTTAGAAAGATTCATATTTTTCAGTAAAACAGTAATCGATACTTGCGTACTTCTTAACTGGTTCCCGCAGGTCATTCATTGCTTTGGTTGGCAAACTGCTCTTATACCAGCTTATGCAAAAACTCTTTACCCTAAAGAATTCAAAAAAACGAAATTCGTTTTTACTTCGAATGATTTTGCTGATCAAGGTGTAGATAAGATAGCTAAGTACAATCTATTGGGTTTACCCGATAGTATGAAAGATGATTTTACACACAACAAAGATTTGAATCTGCTGAAAGGCGGACTTATCCATGCTGATAAAGTAACTGCTATTAGTACTAGCTACGGCGAAGAAGTGCTAAAAGATGATACTTTGTCTAATGGATTATTCAAAAAGGTTACAGATGTTAAGAAAAAGTTTGCTGCTATAGATAGTAAAATAGACACTTGGACGTGGAATCCAGCACAAGATGATACATTAGTGGCTAAATATGATGAAGAGTTTGTAGATTTCAAATACCACAATAAAGTTGATTTGGTCAACAAGTTTGGTTTAGAATTCCACCCTAAAACTCCATTGATTGCTATCAATGTAAAAATAGATAATAAACAAGATTTGAAACTTTTTATAGATTCAGCCGATACTCTGTTTAAAGAAAACTTACAAGTTGTACTTTTAGGTCCTGGAGATAAAGATTTGAAAAAAGTACTAGACGGTATCGAGAAAAAACATCCGTCCAAATTCAAATTCAAACTAGGATTCTCAGAAGCGTTGAACTCGGAAGTAGAAGCAGGTAGTGATATGTATCTGATAACTGCAGAAAAGCCAGCTACAGCTGCCAAATTTATGCAAGCGTGCTTGTACGGCTCTGTGCCGATAGTTCATAACGCTGGTGTGATAAAGGAAATAGCTGAGCCATTCAACGATGAAGAATTTGAAGGTAATTCAATACTATTTGACGAATATACTACCGAATCGATGATGGTTGCTGTTAAAAAGGCATTGGAACTATTCTCAGATAAAGATGATTGGATTACTTTAGCTAGAAACAGTATGTTAGAAGACTTTAGCTGGAAAGAGAAGGCTAAGGAATATGACAGTTTATACAAAAAGCTTTTTAAAGATTAAGAATGACTAAAATACTATTAAAAGTACTCTTCGTAGTACTTTCATTATACTTCATAGGTTGCAACGAACAGCCAACGGAGTTAGGTTATAAGATAGATAGTGTAACGTTCACTGCTATTTCTAACAGAGAAAATAACCTAATTACGGATGGTGCTTCACAAAAGTACTATCTAACTCCTTTCAACCAAGGAATATTCCACGTTGGAAAGACCGGTGAGTACGCTTCTTATCCTATCCTCAGATACGGTGAGTTGCTTAACTTGGTCGATGCAGAGATTATCTCGGCTACTTTGCACTTGATTAATAGTGACTATGCATTTGGTGATACTAATGCACTGCAATCTTTCGAAATTTACGAAGTTCAAGAACCAATATTACCGTCATCTACTTATGAGACTATTTTCAAAGCTAATGGAGTAGATGCCGTTTACAAAGATGAGCTGATGGGTTCGTTCGAAATGGTTTCCAAAGACATAGAAGATACCACTAAAATTGTCCTAAAAACTCAATTGATCAAAAATTGGATTGCGTTTTCTATACTTGATTCAGGGAACACATTAGACACTAATGATATTCGTAGAAAATACAGCTATTCAATTGGACTAAAGCCAACGGCAAATTCTAATGTGATAAATGGTTTTCTATCAGATAGAATCGGGAATAGTGGAGATGAAGCGCCAAATCCATATATACAAATCGTATATAAAATGAAGGACAGCACTACTAACGATACAATGAATCTACGTTCTAATATAGCAGCTTTCTACGCTGAAGGCCCAACACCAGATATAAAATCTCTGACCGTGCAATCAGGACTAAGCGTTCGCTCTATGCTTAATTTTGACATATCGACTTTACCTCGCTACTCTTCTGTAGTGAAAGCCGTATTGAAAGTATATGTAGATGATAGCCGTTCTATGTACGGATCTAAGGGGAAAGATAGTTTCCTACTAGCACAAAAAGATTTGGATTTCGATTCTGGATTTTTCCTAGATAATAAGAATATATACTTAGGTGTAAGAGTAGCTGGAACTAATTACTATAGATTTTCAAGTGTGACTTCGGCAGTCGAAGATTGGGTGAAAACGGGTGAGCCCGGTTCACTATTACTCAATTATTCTCCGAATGGTAATCCTAATGATAGTTACAAAAGATTGGACAAATACTACCTATATGGCGTAGAAGCCGATAGTGCATTGCGTCCGGAACTTACAATATTTTACGCGAAAAGACCAGACTTTAGATGAAAAAAATAATCCCTTTTATAGTTTTAATACTACTTAGCACGCCTTTGTTTTCGCAAGGTGGGTCAAACTACTCTATATTCGGAGTAGGTGAATTAAACCACATTAATGGTGCTAAATATGATGCTCTAGGTGGCACATCCGTTGCATTCCCGCACGCTACTGGTGTCAATTTATCAAACCCAGCTATGTGGTCGGAAAACACGGACACTCGAATACAGCTAGGATATAAGTTCAACCAGAGTTTAGTGTCAAACACGAACCAAGATTTGTATCAGAATAATGGCGGCCTGGACGGTTTACTTACATTATTCAATCTGGATACAGCTATGGGTGCTTCGGTATCTATGGGGTTCTATAGCTATACTAATGTGAATAGTTTAATATCAACACCTGTTACTATTAGTGCTAATGGCGAGACTCTTTCGGGAGTAACTACTTACGAAGCGAGTGGCGGCATTACTAGAGTATATTTTGGTTTTTCTATAAAGCCAATAGAGATACTAGCAGTCGGTGCACAAATATTCGGCAACACTGGTTTAATTCAGAACAGAGCACAATCTGTTTTCAACGAAGCTAATTCATTCGCAACTTACACAGAAGCGAGAGATGGATTAGGCGGAACTGGATTTAGATTTGGTCTTATGTTAGAGCCAATTAGCAATCTGAGATTTGGGGCTTACTTTGAGCCAAGTTCATCTCTTTCAGTAGAAAATGAATTGACTTTCGGTTCGGGATTAGTAGATGATACTACTTTCAGCTCAAATAAAGACTATGATTTACCTAGCAATTTGGGTCTAGGTGTATCTTACTTAGCAGGCAAATTTATATTTGGCTTAGATTTCATAACTTCAGACTATAGCTCATTCGAATACAATACTTATGATAATGTACAGTATTCTACTTACAACTCGTATTCACTTGGGATTCAGCGAGTTGGTAATAACAGCCCTAACGCAAAGGGACTAGACACTTGGGGATATAGCTTAGGTGCTAATTTCAAAAATCACTACTTCCAAGTAAATGGACTAGCGATTGATGAATTTTCCGGTTCATTTGGCTTCACTATACCTATCAGAGGAACGGCAGAACTAGATGCTGCTATAACTTTTGGTCAGCGAGGTACAACTGACAGTGGATTAATCAAAGAGAGCTTCGGTAAGCTATCTGTGAATATAAGTATTGGTGATACTTGGTTCCAACCATTCAATAGAAGCTACGAATAACACCCCACGCAATAAGAAAAATTCAAGAAAAGGAGTCAGAGTAATCGACTCCTTTTTTTTGTTCTGGAAACTTAAATTATTTATTTTTACCACAAAGACCACAAAGGTCAATCTCAGTCATTCTGATAACGCCGCAGGCGTTAGAAGAGTCCAGGAGAACTCCGTAGGAGTTCAATGTAAGTAGCTCTCGAATCTAAGAATAAAATTTTTCTCTACTTCCTCTTCACAAACTTAACTACTTCTACTCCTGTCCCTCGCTTATATAGATACATGAAGTACGTACCTGATGATAATTCTCTTATATCAATCCGTTGTAAATCCTCACTTTCTAACATTACAAGGTTTGCTTGTGTGTCATAAACTTCAATTCTGTCATAATTATTATAATCAGTAATGTTAACTACATCAATAGCAGGATTAGGGTATATTGGTTTATACTCAGCTATTTCTACTGATGTTATTGAGTTCAAATAGAAATCGAAATCAGAGGTATCTGACACAAGTACTAAGACTCTTTCTTTGGGTAGAAAAGTGTATTTATTATTTCTTGCTGAGACAGTATAATAAGCGCCAATGTATGGCTCATCTATGTCACTCTTATGCATTTTAGGAATTTCGTAATAACCATTGCTATCTGTGAATGCTTTGTAATAATCAGCATAGATTATTGCATTATCTACTCCCTCTCCATTAATAGTTACTCTTCCACTAAAACGAAAGAACCTATCTCGTTTCGATGTCTCGAAATCAATATTCTTCCTGCTCTCATCTAACTGAACTATTATCTCTGATTGCTCGAAATTATAGTCGGGGTCTTCGGGGGCTATTCTGTATTTCCCTGCTTCCAGATGTGGGAATTTGTAATACCCTTCTGAATCAGTAGAAGCATACACTTCACCATTGAAAATAGAAATACCTTCCACACCTACACCGTTATCTGTTACTCTACCACTTATGCTTAGGTTGCCTTTGTACTTACCATCAAAAACAAAATAATCACCTTCGAATCGGTATATATACCCTCTTGTACTTCCTATAATCGGCGTTTGTCCTGCCCAATCTATTGAAGACGATTGCATATCATCATTTTTATCAAATATTACAGTTGGAGTCTCATATTTCCAAGTCTGACCGCCATCATTAGTCATTAGTACTTTACCAGACCTTCCAGAAATAAAACCATTATTCTCGTCATAAAAACTAATAGCAAGTAATCCCCATAGTGGCTCATATTCCTTGTCTAAAACGTTCTTCCATGTTCTACCGCCGTCGGTAGTCTTTGCTACTAGGTCAACTTGTTGGTTCCCTAAGCCCAATAGCCGCCTTCCAGATACATAAGAAACGGAGTCAGATGTTATATCCATAAACTCATAAAAATCCCTGTATATCTGATCTTTCTTTGGTTGGAATTGATACAATTCTTCAAATACGTCAGTATATATATTATAGTTTATGATACTTGGCCCTGTATTCATTACCGCATTTTGAATATAAGATAAACCACGAACTATACTATCTGAAATAAATTCTATGTATTGAAAATTGTTAAATTGTGGAGTTCCTCTTTCACGAGTTTCAAATGTTTCCCAACCATCGAATGTAACGTAGATATAATAGTAGTTTAAAGCTATTCCTACATTAGTATCTCGCATAGCTAGATTATCAATACTTCTGAGACTCTCTTTCAATATAATTTTATTAAAAGTGCGTCCACTGTCAATACTTTTGTAAAGTTGGGAATATTCGAAATAGTATAAATAAATATGACTCTGAAGAGGTCTTACACACCCTTTTTCATTCAATACACGAGGGTATTCGAAGTCCCTAAAGTCTCTTCTGTAACGTAAATCCCAAGACTTACCTTTATCACTACTAATAAAAATATCAGTTAAATATGTATCACCAGTTACAATAAGGCAGTCCGTACTATCTGTGCAATCTAAGTATCTAACATACCCAATATTAGGTCGCCCCATAAGCTTCCAATCTGTATCTAGTGAGTACAGATTGGAACTTATAAGTAAGAAGAATATGATGAGCTTTTGAATCATAATGAAATTCAATATTTATGTTTTATTACCAAATTTAACTTTATTTCATCAATTCCACAAATTAAATAATTATTATTCATATTTGTAAAGAAGTATTGCTTGTAATGAGCTTTGCAAATATGAATACGTCTCCAAATCCCCTAAACATTTATTGTTTCGTCAATCAGAGCGAAACGTAGTGAAGCGAAGAGTCCAGGAAAACTCCGTAGGAGTTCAATGTTAGTAGCACCTGCTGACAAACCTAACACAACAACTCCGCTAGGAGTTGAATAACATGGGACTAAAGTCCAATGTGAATTGGTGATATACATATCATCCGTTGGCTAAAGCCAACGGCAATACTTAGTTCTCCATTTAATTCCTCGAATCAAATTAAAAAAACTTTCACCTTTTGTGAGACGTTTTTGCTGTTCATGTGTCTATATAGTATATGGAGATGCCAATTATGAGAAAACAAATGAAAACAATTATACTATTACTTACATTATGTGCTTTTCAGCTTAATGCACAATTTACCCTTTATACACCAGAAAATTCTGAATTGCCAAGTACTAATATAGAAGCTATAAAAGTCGATTTCGATAATAGAATTTGGGTCGGTACCGATTCGGGATTAGTCGAGATAAATAATGGTATTTGGAAAGTTCACAATACAAATAATTCTAAGCTCAGTAAGAATGATATAAAAGACTTATCTATTGATAACAGTAAACAGCTTTGGGTGCTTTTAGATAGCAGTATTTACAAATACGAAAATAATGAATTTGAATTAGTGAACTCGGAAAAAGGAGGCGAAGTATTTGCTGTTGATTCGGATGGCAATATATGGCTTGCCTACGATAGAAGTTATGATTTATATAAGTATGAGGATGAAAAATGGATATTAAAGAATAAAGGAACAAGAATAAATAGTCTCCCAATTTATAACATTGCAATTGATAAAAATAACTTTGTATGGCTTGAAAAGTCATTGGAAAATGGAGTCCATTGTTTTAAAAATGATAGTTTATATTACTATGAAAATAGTAATACAGGAGTCAGCTTCTCAGACCCTACTTCGATTACTGTAGATAGTACTAATAGTGTTTGGTTTTCGGATGGTGGTGCATTTATAAAATTTGAACAAGATTCGAATAAATGGACTAGTTATGATGAAAATTTTTCAGAAAAAATCAATAAATTATACTATTTCAAAGCGATTGAATTCAATAAATATAATACTCCATTTCTAACTTCTAGACACGCTACAAGAGCACACTCGAAGCCTTTGTTTTTATATATAATGGAAGACAACAAACTTGAATCATTTCAACTAGATTCGTTTTTTTTAGATCAGGATTTTAAACAGAAAACACCAGCACCAATGGCAATTGACCTAAATGATAATGTCTGGATTCATATCTCAGATGTTGGTCTTTTAAAATTTGACCCAAGTATTAGTAATGTCAAATTACTCCCTAGTAGCAATTACACCATCTACCCCAACCCAACAACAGATAAGCTAAACATAGAGCTAGAAAAGGAAGCACTAGCCACTAGCTACAAGATTACTGACACAAAAGGCAAGCAAGTACTTGCAGGCGAGTTGCCTCCCTCGAGTTCGGCTAGTATAGATGTAGAGCAGTTACCAGTTGGTGTGTATATGATAGAACTAGTCACAAGTAGCGGTGAAGTAGTTATAGATAAATTTGTTAAGAGATGATACGTTTGTTGTCAGCTTTATTAGGATGAGGAAGTATTGAACTGCTCCGCAGTTCTCCATAGCTTATGAAGTATTGCCGTTGGCTTTAGCCAACGGATTTGCAAAATACCTAAACCAACATGGACTTTAGTCCCATTACAATTCAACTCCTACCGGAGAGTTGTGGGCTTAAGTTAATCAATAATTGCTACTAATATTGAACTGCTCCGCAGTTCACCTAGACTCTTCGGTCGCTACGCTCCCTCTGAGTGACGAGATAACAAGGGGTTTTGGGGATTTGAGAAGTATGCAATACGTTTCTACAATTCGTATTAAAATAAATAAACCCGATAATTCCCCTCTTGAGGTATATTACGCTAAAAAAGGTTGACACATTTTAGGAGGTAAAATGGAAAACTATTATTCCAAAGTTATAGAATAAACTACACCATTAACACCATTAATAGCTAAATTACGTCTTGAGTTTTCACTTTTATAAAAATAGTTATTTAAAATATGTCATTTGAAAATATAGGATTATCAGAATCCATCCTTCGAGCAGTAGAAAAACAGGGCTACGATACGCCTTCCCCAATTCAAGAAAAAGTAATACCATTAATAATAGCGGGCAAAGATGTCTTGGCATCAGCACAAACTGGTACGGGCAAAACAGCAGGGTTTACCTTGCCTATGCTACAGATACTAAGTGAAGCAAACCCAACTGGTAAAAGACCAGTCAGGGCTTTGGTCCTCACACCAACTAGAGAATTAGCAGCACAAGTACACGGGAGTGTAGAGTCATACAGTGAATTTTTAGATATAAGCTCAACTGTGATTTTCGGTGGTGTTAAGCAAATGAAACAAGTTGCACGAATCAAAAAAGGTGTAGATATACTAATAGCAACACCCGGTAGATTATTAGATTTAGTTGATCAAAAGCTACTTTTCTTAGATAAAGTAGAATTTCTAGTTTTAGATGAAGCCGATCGTATGTTAGATATGGGTTTTGCTCGTGATATAAATAAGGTATTGGCACTATTACCTTCAAAACGCCAAAACTTATTATTCTCAGCTACGTTCTCTTCTGAAATCAAGACACTTGCTAAGAAATTCATGCATTACCCAACTCTTGTTGAAGCTGAGCCAGAGAATAGTACAGTTGATAAAATAATCCAAACTGCCTATAGGGTTGATTCAAACGATAAACTTCCAGTACTAATTAACATGATTAACGATGGGAATTGGAAGCAAGTTCTAGTTTTTACTAGAACAAAACATAGAGCTAATAAAGTTGCTGATAAACTTAACAGGGCGAATATAACAGCTTCTGCGATACATGGTAATAAAAGTCAAGGTGCAAGGACTAAGGCACTAGAAGACTTTAAAAACAGCAACGTTAGAATCTTAGTAGCAACAGATATTGCTGCTAGGGGTTTAGATATACCATTACTACCTCACGTCATCAACTTTGAGTTACCGAACATACCAGAAGACTATGTCCACAGAATCGGGCGTACTGGTAGAGCAGGTGCAAGTGGAGAAGCTATTTCTTTAGTAGCTCACGATGAAGTAGATTATGTGGCAAGTATCGAAAAACTATTAGGTGAGGAATTCGAAAGAAAAATAATAGAAGGATATGAGCCGCAATTAAAAGATGCACGTCCAACGCCACAAGGAAATGGTGGAGCTAATAGACAAAGAACAAGACCCAAATCAAGCCCTCCCACAAAAAGTAGAGCAGAGACACAGCTAAATTGGAAGAAAAAAAAGAAATTCTTGGGTAAGAAGTAAAGTTCCTTTCTAATGCACTTCGAGTAACCTCAGTGCACTTGATTGTACCTTGTCATTCTGATAATGCCGTAGGTGTTAGAAGAATCTAGGTTAAAAAAGAATTCCATATTATCCCCAGCGGGGGAATATATCTGTAGCAAGCAATTTTAAAATATAAAACCGCCCTAACGCTAAAGTATCACAAGCTGTGGGGTGGAATAGATATTCTTGCATATTTTCGTTTGCTAATATAGAGATATGGACTGTCTTAGATTTACTTATTTTAACACAAAGACAACTAAGACGTTAACTTTTGATTTTTACAAGGAGGTCACTAAGTTTTCGTTACTCAACGGGTCTGAAATGACCAAAGAGTCCAGGAGAACAGCGTAGCATTTCAATATTAGTAGCCATAATTAACCACCCCGTCCACGCCACTCTGAACCGAATGAAATGCAGTGAAGAGTCTATATTAACCCAAGGGAGACTCTTCGGTCGATACACTCTCTCAGGTGACGTGGACGACTCCCCATAAAGGATGTGTTCATTACGCCCTTGCCTTTTATCTCTTGGATTTCTTTGTCGCCGAAGTAAAGTAGATTGAATTCTATTTTAGTTTTATCAAAATGAGCAATATCTCCTTCCTTCTACTTCTCTATTATAGTGAACTCGACTCTTCTGTTAAGTTGACGGCCCTCTTCTGTGTCATTAGTAGCTACGGGGTCTTTCCGGCCCATACCCTCTGAAGATATGTTCTCTTTGATGATATTGTTGCTGATTAGCCATTCATATACCGAATTAGCTCGGTTCTTAGAGAGTGTCAGATTGCTTGCATCACTGCCTACATTATCCGTATAACCAACTATCTTAATTTTCATATTGGGGTTTAGCTGCAATAATTTGAGTAGATTTTTCAGCTCCGAATTTGATGATTCTTTGAGAGCATACTCACCAGTATCAAAGAAAAGATTATTCAACCTAATTGATTGACCTATTTCTATTGGTACCAAATACAGATTCTTCTCTATTTCTTCGTATCTATCAAGATTAGTCAAATCGAGATTTTCAGAGATTGAAACATAACCTGCCACTTCTGATTTGAATCCATAGTTTATACCTCGAGGTAGTACTATATTGTACTCACCCGTGTTGATATCGGAGATTGCAGTGCCGTATTCTTGCCCTGTAGTTAAATCATAATAATTAATCTTTGCCGCGATTGGCTCATTGGTGTTCTTGTTAAGCACTTTACCATAAACTAATACTACTGGTTCTGGCTTAGCACCTTCGGGTAGCTCTATTTTCATTATATCGCCTCGTCCTTTGGCCCCCGGTAAACTGTTATCATTCGAGACTAAATATGCGTAATCTCCTTTTGCATCGAGACTCAAACTTAACTCAAACCCAGAACTGTTGATATAAGGGCCTAAGTTCTCTGGCTCGGTCCAATTTTGCCAAGTTTCATCTAATCGATGGGTAATCCACATATCTCCTGATCCATAACCTGGGTGTCCTGTACTACCAAAATACAAAGTTGTATTATCTGCTGCTAATGTTGGGTTGTAGCCTATAGCAAGCGTATTAATCGTAGGGCCCAAGTTTTTGGGTTCTGTGTATGAACCATCTTCTTTTATAAATGATACGAATAATGATTGCTCGTCATAATCTTCCTCATTGGGTTGGATACCTGTTAATAATATCTTATTATCGGAAGAGAAAAAGTAAGAAACAAATCTATTCTTATTTACGAGACTATCCACTTTTATAGTGGTTGGTATTTCCCATCCGTCTTTTGTCCGGTTAGAAATTGATATGCCTGCACCGTCAGAACTACCATCCAGCTTATAAGTATTCATTAGATATAACGTATTTTGGTCAGATGAAGTTGAAATAACCCTGTTCGGTGCACTATTGTTAATGGGGAATGGCATCTTCTCTACAGATCCCCATCTGCCATCTACTTGCTTACTAATCCAAACATTACTATTGTCTTCATTTTCCGCATGTCTTGTAACGTACAATGTGTTTCCATCTACTGCGACATAAACATTTATATCATTATCTGCTGTGTTGAAAGGAAGGTATTCTTTAGCTAAATGCTTATCTGCTCCAGCTACATTCTTGATTTCATAATCGAAAGTGGTTACTTTGAAGTTGTCATACTCTACAACCATACCATTTTTATCTGAAGATAATGCTATATCTTGACCTTTTTCTACATAGTCGCCATAAGTCATAGTCAACTCGTTATTTACATAGCAATCAATAACATTTCGGGTTCTCACAATCTTGATTTTGTTCCATTCATTCATACCGTTGATTATATTTTTTAACTTCCAATCTCTTGGTATTTCGTTTTTATCATTTTCAGATTTGGCGAATTGTCTATAATGATTTGACGTTATCTGAAACTTACTATATGTGGCGGAGTTATTTTTTTTCCCAAATAAAATTCCATAACCAAAATTGTCCACACCTTCTGTTTGTCTGGCGTCAAACTCTATTATAAAGTTATCCTCTTTTTTCAATCCTACAGATTTGATAGACCAAACTGAGGAATTACTTTTAGTCAAGTTTTCCATTCTGTAAACACCATTCGAAATTGATGTTTTTAAGTTAAAACTTCCACCCACATACCATCCATTTTTGGTTGTACCATCAAAATTATCTTCGAATATCACTTTGTGATTAGTTTGTGCATCTACACTTGCAGACAAAGTCAGAGCAAATAGGCAGAGTAATATATATTTCATATTCGTAAAAATTATAAGTTTATAAATTAGAATGAATCTACTTCTCAGTTATAGTAAACTCTACTCTTCTGTTTAGTTGCCGGCCCTCTTCTGTGTCATTAGTAGCTACGGGGTCTTTTTTACCCATACCCACTGAAGATAAGTTGGTTTTGTTGATATTATTACTAATTAGCCAATCATATACCGAATTAGCTCTATTCTTGGAAAGCGTCAAATTGCTTGCATCGCTGCCCACGTTATCCGTATATCCAACTATCTTAATCTTCATATTAGGGTTTAGCTGAAGTAATTTGAGTAGGTTTTTCAGCTCCGAATTCGATGATTCTTTGAGCGCAAATTCTCCAGTATCAAAGAAGAGATTATTCAATCTAATTGATTGACCTATTTCTATTGGAACTAGATACAGATTCTTCTCTATTTCTTCATATCTATCTAGATTAGTCAAATCAATATTTTCAGATATCGAAACATAACCGACTGTTTCAGATTTGAAACCATAGTTTATACCTCGAGGTAGTACTATATTGTACTCACCCGTGTTGATATCGGAGATTGCTGTGCCGTATTCTTGCCCTGTAGTTAAATCATAATAATTTATTTTGGCCGCTATTGGTTCGTTTGTTTTCTTATTCAGCACTTTACCATAAACTAATACTACTGGCTCTGGCTTTGCTCCCTCAGGAAGCTCTATTTTCATTATATCGCCTTCGCCTTTGTGACCTGCTAAACTTTTGTCATAAGAACCAAGATAAGCGTAATCACCCTTTGCATCGAGCGATAGGTTCAACTCAAAACCAGTACTATTGACATAAGGGCCTAAGTTTTCTGGCTCCGACCAATTTTGCCAAGTGTCATCCAATCTACGAGTAACCCATATATCAGCGGAGCCATAGCCAGCATGACCAGTACTTGCGAAATATAGAGTTTTGCTATCGGGTGCTAGAAAAGGGTTGAAATCCATAGCTTGTGTATTGACGGTTGGACCCAAATTTTTTGGCTCGGTGTAAGTGCCATCTTCTCTAATGAAAGATACAAAAATTGCTTGTTCGTCATACTCTTCCTCATTCGGTTGTACTGCGACTAATAGTATTTTATTGTCAGCCGTGAAGAAATAAGAAGCAAATTTATTTTTATTAACTAACTTCTCGACTTTTATAGTGGTTGGTACTTCCCATCCATCTTTAGTCTTGTTAGAAACTGATATCCCAGCACCGTTAGAACTACCATCTGGCTTATAAGTATTCATCAGGTAAATAGTGTTATTATCAGAGGATGCTGATATGACACTATTGCCCCCATTATTATTAATAGGAAAAGGCAATTTTGATAGTTCACCCCAACTCCCACCGTCGTATTTGCTTACCCATATATTGGTATTCTCATTACCCGTTTGTTGAGTAACATATATAGTGTTTCCATCTGCCGATACGTAACAGAATTTCTCATTATTAACTGTGTTGAAAGGTAAGTATTCTTTGGTGAGTGGTCTTTCAGCTCCTGCCACATCTTTAACTGTATAATCGAAAGTAGTCAGTTTGAAATTATCTATTTCTACTTTCATACCTTTCTTTGCTACTGATATCGCTATATTTCGTCCATTATCTACAAATTTACCATAAGCAGCGAGTTGTACATCATTCACATATAATTCTAGTAGATTCCGAGTTCTAACTACTTTTATTCTGTTCCATTCGTTCATTTTCTTAATCACGGATGCTTTCTTTTTCCAGGGTCTTAGGTCATAGAAGTTACTATTCCAATAGCCGCTTAGTTTTCTGAATTGTGTGCTTGTTATTTCAAATTTAAAGTATTCTGTTTTACTAGGATTCATTCCAAATATGATTCCATAACCATAGTTATCAGGACCTGCGACTTGTCTTATATCAAACTCGATTATATAGTTGTTATTAACATTAAGCCCCAAATCTCTCAATGTCCAACCGATATTTTTATCATGTTTACCTTCTAGGGTATAAACTCCATTTTCTATTTTCAAATTTTGGAAGGCCGTATTTGTCTGATCCCAATCTTTCGATTCAGGATTGTCAAATGTATCAGATATTTTCACTTTATAATTAGTCTGAGAAAAAAGGGACGATAATGATATGAGTAGTATAATAACAATATTGGTAAATAATTTCATAATGGGATTTTAATTTTTGTTGTTTGAATCAACGACAATATAGTGAATGTAAGAAAATAATTGGTTTTTAGGAGTAGAATTTTATTGACCAAAATAGCGAGCTTCCCAAAAAAATATTTATATTGCATTTTTAATAGCAAAACTTATGCAAACACATTAAATGAAATTATCTTATAATTGGCTCCGAGAGTATATCGACCTAGAAGTACCTATGACAGAATTAGTCGATGTACTGACATATATTGGATTAGAAGTAGAAGAAGTAATAGACAACAAGGCGAAGTACGATGGCTTCTTTACGGCTCACGTATTGAGTATAGTACCACATCCAGATGCAGACAAGCTCAGATTATGCACTGTTCAATCTGCAAATGGTGAGCAGACAGTCGTCTGCGGTGCACCTAATGTGGCAGAAGGACAAAACGTAGTTCTAGGAACTGAAGGTGCCGTTGTACCTAGTGCTGGATTTGCATTATCTAAAAGAAAAATACGTGGCATTGAATCTAATGGAATGATATGTAGCCAATCCGAGTTGGAATTGGGCGAAGATAGCGATGGTATATGGGTGCTCCCAGAAGGAGTAGCTCCCGGTCAACCAATTGCAGATTATTTAGGTTTAAACGATGTAACACTCGAAATAGCTATTACACCAAACAAAGGTGATTGCCTTAGTCACTACGGTATAGCACGAGATTTGGGAGCATATTATCGCAAAGAAGTAAGAAAACCAGATGTTAAATTCGAGGAAAGTGGCGATGATACCGCTAACTCTATCACTATAGAAATTGAAAATGCTGATGCATGTCCTCGCTACGCAGCAAGAGTAGTCAGAGGTGTTAAAATACATGAGTCCCCAGATTGGTTAAAACAAAGATTGACTTCGGTTGGGCTAAGACCTATTAATAATGTTGTTGACGTTACAAATTTCGTTCTGATGGAATTGGGTCAACCACTCCATGCATTCGATTACAACTTAGTTACAGGCAACAAAATAATCGTGAAAAACGCTACTGATAAGCAGCCATTCACTACTCTTGACGATAAGAAAAGAGAATTAGACTCTGAGATGCTGATGATTTGCGATGGTGAAAAACCAATTGCTGTTGCTGGTGTTATGGGAGGAATGAATTCAGAAATAAATGATAACACGACTGATGTATTAATAGAGTCCGCATTTTTCAGTCCGAATTCTGTTCGTAGAACTGCGAAGAAGCTCGGAATATCAAGCGATGCATCGTATAGATTTGAGCGAGGTATTGATATAGACGCTGTTGAGTTGGCTGCCGATAGATGTGCTCAGCTGTTACAGCAAGTAGCAGGTGGCTCAATAGAGAAGGGCATAGTTGATGTTTATCCGAATAAGAAAATTGAAAAAATAGTAAAATTACGCTACCACAGAGTAGAGAAAATAGTTGGACTAAAGCTAACTAATGATGAGATAAAAGAAATACTAACTGCACTGAACTTTAAGTTAGTAAATGAGAATGAAGACAGCATAGAGTTAGAAATACCGAACTACAGACACGATATAAGCGAAGAGATAGATTTGGTGGAAGAAGTAGTTCGCTTGTACAATTACGACAAATTAGAACCGCAGTTCTTTGCCAATATATCTTTCGACGCTCGTCCGCTACCAGATGGCTTGAGACTGCCGGCGCTTAGAAATAGATTGCGTGAGTATCTTATAAGTAATGGTTACAATGAATCACTAACTCAAAACCAGATAGACCCCGATTCTGCGGCTATCTTTACTGAAAGTCCATTAGTCGTAGCTAATCCATTAGGTAGAGAGCTATCTATTATGAGACCTTCGCTGCTCCCATCTATGCTAAGAGTAGTAAGTAGAAATATCCGATTAGGAACTCCTGATTTACAACTATTTGAAGTTGGAAAAATATTCGAAACTACTGATGATGAAATGAATATTGTAAAGGGAGTAAAAGAGCGAGAAAACCTATTAGTAATACTTAGTGGTGACAAATATCGTGATAATTGGGATGTGAAAAACCGCGTTGTTAATTTCTACGACATCAAAGGTTTATTGCAAAGTATAGTAGAATTTGCTAAATTAAGCAACGTTCAAATAGTACAAAATGCTGAAACTGGCTTTGGTGCTAATACATGTCACATACTAATGGGCAAGACTAAGATTGGTGCAGTCGGTGAAATCGACAGAAAGTTACTAAAACAATATGATGTAGAGCAACCAGTCGTAGCACTTCTTTTGGATATGACGGAATTATACAAATTACCTGATAATCAAAGCCGCTACAACAAAGTATCATCATTCCCATCTGTTAGTCGTGATTTGGCATTCACAGTGCCAGAGGAGTTAGAAGCAGGGAAAGTAATTACACTGATAGAAGCGAACGGTGGTAAATACCTGAAATCTGTTGATATTTTCGATGTTTACAAAGGCGATAATATAGCAAATGGAAAGAAAAGTGTTGCATATTCACTCGAGTTTGTATCAAGTGAAAGAACACTTACAGATGAAGATATTGATAAAGTAATTACGAATTTGGTTAAGAATATAGAATCTACATTCAAAGCAGAATTAAGAAAAAACTAATAATAAGATATACGACATGATTAGCGACAACCTGATACAACAGATAAACGAGTTCAAAGATTTACTAATTGGTGCTGCTACTATGTTGGTAGAGCTAAAATCGGAGAACGAAACACTAAGAGATAAGAACAACGAATTGTACGAATCATTGATGAACAATGACAATTCGCTTTCTGAAGTTAAGGATGTGGAATCTGACCTAAGGCATAAACTTAAAGCGACTGAATATAAGGTAGATCAATTGGAGGCGGAGATAATATCTCTGAACGAAGATTTGGTAGAAAGGGAATTGCTGATAGATGAGTTAAAACAACGTGATACCTTACTAACAGCAAAGGAAATGGAACAAAAAGAAAAAGTAGAGTCCCTAACTAACTCTAACAATCAAAAAGATATAATAATCGAAGATTTGCGTAATAATCACGAATATGTAAAAAAAGCTTTGGTAACAAAGCAAGATGAAATTTTCGAAAAAGATAAAGAAATGGCAGATTTAGTTGAGAAAGACGCTCACCTGAAAAATGAAATTTATCATTTCAAATTAAAATTAGAACGCTATCCCGAGATGAAAGAAAAAGCTAAGGAATACGATACTTTGGTGCAAACTGCCAAAGCTGACGAAGAGCTTTATCTGAAAAACATAGATGAACTAAAGCAACTTACTTATGCATTGGAAGCAGAACATGCTCGAGAGAAAGAGCTTTTGAACAAAGAAATAGAACAGAAAGAAAACGCAATTGCTTTATTAGAAACCTGGGTTAATGAGATAAACAGTAAGAAAGACCCTGAAGATAATAATTACGATTTGCATAAAGAAATAGAGCAGCTAAGAAGTGACCTTGAGCTGAGAGAAAAAGAGGTAAAAGAGCTTAATGAAGCAGGATATGGAGTTTTGGGACAAACACTATTCGGTACTTTGAGCTTCGACAATACTGATATAAGACGTGAAAGCCAAGAGATGGGAGAGCTACAAGAGAAATTGGGGAAGAAGGACCATAGAATAGAGCTATTAGATACTGAAAATACAGAACTAAAAGCAAAAATAGAGACACTAGAAGCTAGTAATGAAAGCTTAGATGCTCTTGTTAAGAAAAGATACAAGCAAATACAAGAGCTAGATATAAAGCTAACTGAATCCATAAATTTCAAAATGGATACAAAAGAGAAAAGATTGAAATTAGCAGATAGTTTAGAAAAATATCTACAAAAAATAGAAAAAATCATTGAAAATTAAATAATTTTTGATATTATAGTATAGTTTACAAAGTGTGAACTTAAAAAAGACAAGTAACAAATGAATAAGACCGTAAAAGTAAAGATTGGCTATAAAGAATATTCACTTGCTAGTGACAACGAAGCGAGCGTAATTGCTTCTACCGAAAGAGTAAATGAACAATTAGAACATTTGAAAAAAAGCTTGGGAAATTTACCCGAAGAGACTTTAGCAATTTTGGCAGCTTTGAATTTGGCTGAGAACGACATAAAGAACGAAAATATAATGAAGGATTCTGTAAATTATTTACAGAAAGAATTAAGGAATATGTCAAATTTGCTAAAAGAAGCTATTTCATAAGAGTTTGATTGATAATTATATACTTTATTTCCAATACATTACAGAATTATTACCGCGTTTACTATCCTTGTCTTACGTAATAGAATCTATAATTACAATAATGGGAGTAAGACTTCAGTTATTGATATCGGGCCGCAACTACACTTAGGTGCAGACTGTCAATTTTAAGTTATTTATAGAACTTGAAAAGGGCCAGCGGATTTTAGATATAGTTGAGCTTTCACCCACCGTGTTTGACTTTGGGTTCAACACGTCACATAGCAGTCATCTTCGGATGATGAGCTAAAAGGGATGGTAAACGTCGGTTTTTTTATTCTAATCGGCGGTGTTTATTAGGAGAACTAGATGGACGGATCAATAACGATGGCGATAGGTATTGGGATAGCAGTTGCGGCTGTGCTCGGTGCTATTGCTTATTTATCAGCTAAGAAAATCGGTGAAAAGAAAATTGCTGAAGCCGAAGTGAGAGCGAAGAAAGTAGTTGACCAAGCTTACGATAAATCTAACAAAATAAAAAAAGAGAGCAAGTTAGAGTTAAAAGAAGAATGGCGAAAGAAAAAGCAGGAGTTCGATAGCACTTACCAAAATAAGAAAGAAGAGCTTAAGATAAAAGATACTGCTGTACAAACGAGAGAAAAAGGGATAGACGAGAAGTTAGATATAATTCTAAAAAAGGAAAAAAATCTACACAATTTCGAACAAGACCTAAAAAGAAAAGACGAGACTTTGACTGAAAAGTCGAAGAAAACAAACGACCTATTCGAAGAAATGACACGCAAACTAGAGGAAATCTCTGGTATGTCACGCGAAGATGCGAGCAAGCAAATATACGAAGAATTAGCTGATGATGTGCGCAAACGCTCTGCTCAGAAGTTAAACCAAATCAGAGAAGATTACAAAGTCAAAGCTAGAAAAGAAGCTGTGAATATAGTTGTATCAGCTATTCAACGTTCTGCTTCGGATATAGCAATAGACAATACAGTATCCATCGTAAACCTAGAAAGCGACGATATGAAAGGTCGTATAATCGGACGTGAGGGTAGAAATATTCGTGCATTCGAAGCGGCGACTGGTATTGACTTAATTATAGATGACACACCAGAAGCTGTAATCATCTCAGGCTACGACCCTTTCAGACGTGAAGTAGCTAAACGCTCACTTGAGACATTGATGCTTGACGGGCGTATCCACCCTGCAAGAATAGAAGAAGTAGTCAACAAAACTGAGAAAGAACTAGAAGAAGAAATAGTAGAAGTCGGTCAGAAAGCATTGCTAGACTTAGGACTATCGAATATGAAAGCTGGACTAGTTTACTTTGTCGGTAAGATGAAATACCGATCTTCTTATGGTCAGAACTTGCTGAACCACTCAATTGAAGTAGCAAATATCTGTGGTATTATGGCTGCTCAACTAGATTTAGATGTAAACACGGCTAAAAGAGCTGCATTACTCCACGATATAGGTAAGTGTGCTCCGAAAGAAATGGAAGGCCCACACGCTCTAGTAGGTATGGAATTGGCTATCAAATTCAAAGAGAAGCCAATCATAGTAAACGCAATCGGTGCTCATCACGAAGATATAGAAATGGAATCACCTATAGCTGTGCTAGTACAAGCGGCTGACTCCATAAGTGGTGCAAGACCAGGTGCGAGACGTGAATCGCTAGAAAACTATATAAAACGTTTGGAAAAACTAGAATCTATAGCTAATCAGTGGGACGGAGTAATCAAAACTTACGCTATCCAAGCTGGTCGTGACCTAAGAGTAATAGTTGAGCCATCAATAGTAAATGACGCTACTGCCGATGAAATGGCTGAAAGTATAGCTAGTCGTATCCAAGAGGATATGGAATATCCAGGGCAAATACAAGTAACTGTAATCAGAGAGAAAAGAGCAGTTGCACTAGCTAAGTAATAAAAAGACAATATATATAATTTCAAAAGAGTGCTTGGTTAATTCCTAGCACTCTTTTTTTTTGTCTTCAGAATCACGGAGTGTCCAAAGAGTATAGGAGAAAAAAAGAATTTCCTATATTAGCCCCAGCGGGTCTGTATATCTATAGCCAATGGTAACCCACCAACTCCAATGCCCCACCGGGGTAAAATAATATGGGACTAAAGTCCTTGTTGGCTAAAGCCAACGGCAATACACTGAATTTTGCTTCGTTGATGGAGCAGGTTCGAGAGTAACATCTTTTAACAGTAGTGCATACGTCTCAAATTCCCTAAAACCCCTTGTAATCGATCACTCTGATAATGCCAAAGGTGTAGTGAAGAGTCTTCTTTTCTATGCAGACTCTTCACCACATTTCATTCCGTTCAGAGTGACGTGAAAATAAAAAGAATTAGTGAAGTATTACATCTAACTCTAATACCCACTTGCATTATTCCACTCATTTAATTATTTTTAACGACAATATTATTTAACTACACAAAAAACTTTCACTTTTCTTGAGACGTTTTTGCTGTTCATGTGTCTTTATAAATATGAAAACAACACAAATTAGAATACTTATTTTCTTTTTATCAATTTCTAGTGTCTTCACACTAGATTTTGATTTGGAGAAAATTACTTTACCTTATGATTCTCTGGTGATACAGGATATTTCTGTATACAATGAGACTATACTATGTAGGGCAGAAAATAAAGTCTATAGATCGGAAGATGATGGTATAAGTTGGGAAATTGTATTCGATGCACCACGTAAAATCAATCATTTCTATTCACTCAATGCCCACACTATGTTCGTAGTTGGAGATAGCGGGATGGTTTATAGGTCTATGGATTACGGTAATAACTGGATAGATCTGAGTATAGACACTGAGAAAAATTTAACCCGGATAGCAGCAAAAGACTATAGTGATTGCCTTGTTATAACCGCTAATCGCTTTGTATTTCATAAAGAGAAGTTCAACACAGATTGGATAGCTTATGATACTTTTTCTGATAAATATGGGTTACTCTCAATAGTTTATGTCGAAGGCAAATACTTTTTCGGAGGGAGAAGTGCATTTATAGGTACACATCAATCGCATGGAGGAGGTTCTTATGATGAATATGAATTCCACGCATTTAATTTAGAGAACCGAAAAATAAGTAGTTATCAAATCGAAAGTGGAATTGACGGAACTTCTGATTCACTTAAGCTATTTAATATTAACAATAGGTTATACAGTTCCGCAGTTAATGGTAATAATAATTTCCTCACATTTAGTAAATCTTGGGATTCGAATTTCTCGAGGATGCTCGGTTTCTATATAGGTACATACCGTTTTGTAAAACCATTTAAGATAGGTAGGGATTTACATATATTTATAAAGTCTGGTACAATCTACAGTTTTCCCGAAGACACTCTCAAACCATATAGCGATACAATGTGGGGGTTTAAAGCGAATTCAATTGAACTCAACATTGGAATAACAAATGATGTGGCAATGTCGAAAGATAGTTTATTCTACTTAGCTTCTAATAATTCTAATATTTATAAGGTAAAGCTAAAGGAAACAAAAACGAGCGTAGAGTATGAAGGTAAGAGTAGACTAATATCCCAATATGGAAATATGATTCAATTCAGTCCGGAAGTAGATGAGTTTTCAATTTACAATTATCTCGGTGAGCAGATTGCCGCACCAAGTCAATTAAATCAAATTTCTCTGAAAAACGGAATCTATATAGTTGTTTACAAATATAGAAATAGTAGCTACACTAAGAAAATAATAGTGGGGTATTAGAATGAGAATAATATTAATACTTGCATTGTTTTCATACTACTTAGCACAATCTCAGCAACCTGCTGTATTAGATAGATTAGTTACAACCGACATAAATACTATATGGACACAACAAGACGGTTATGAGTTAAGCAACTTCAAAGTCTCAGGTGTAGAGTATTTCAAAAAAATAGACACATCATTTTTTATAAAGTATAAAAACAAGGGTTACTATCTGAGCAAAGATGGTTCGGGCTATAAGATAGTTGATATGCCGAATATAAATATATATAAACCTTCGGCTTGGGATGTTCCTTATGATGATATACATAAGATTTTTGGTTATGAATTTGAAGCTGACGGTATAGCAGAGTATCGAGTGACTTCTAAAAAAGACGGCAAAATAGATTCTCTTACTTATATCGATTATGACTGGAAAGGCGGATCTGCGGTTCATAATGGAGGGGAAAGTGAAATAAAATTTTTTGCTTACAAAAATGATGTAGTGTTATTATATGCGGATTATTTCATAGTCGATGGAGGTTACCAATATAAGCGTTATAGTACCTATTTTCAAAATACCAAAGACAAATACACAACCTCAATATCAAAATTATATCTCCCAAACGCTTCTATTAGTCCATCTCTTAATTATCTGATGAGTTTTAATACTAATCTTCGACAAATTGGTAATAATGAAATAGATGATCCAGACACATACAATGTTTGTAATCTTGGTGATCCGAGTAAACCACTACTCGGTATATACCAATACGGAGTAAATGGTATGCAATTATCTCAAAATTCAGGTTTTCTAATAAATGATTCTTTGGCAATAGCACTGACTTATGACACACTCCGAATCTATAATTTTCATAAATCGACACCAATAAAATCCTACTATGTAGCAGATAAAAAATTCTTTGGGGGCTACTATTACGATGTGGCTACTAGATCGGTAATCTTTAATTATGTTGGTATAACGGATAATAAATCTTATAATAGTGTTATTCACATACCATCACTTAATATAATCCGAGACACACTCAACGATAAGCCATATCTAGGTAGAATTCTCACAAGACTAGGGGACGGGAAATATCTATCGCAAGGTGCAGGAGGATATCTCTACAGATTTAATTTAGATTTAGGTCTTGACTATGCTGATGCCGATTTCACGAGTGAGTTAATAGATAAAAATACTTTTAAGCTTACAGATAATTCGAAAGGGCCAATAGTCAAATGGTCTTGGGATTTGGGCGATGGTAACAAATCTAGTGAACGCAACTTAGTCCATAAATACAATAAAAGTGGTGTTTATTCAGTGTCTTTAGTCGTTGAAAATGAATTTGGGACTAAAGATACAATAGTCACTCAAGTTAATGCAAAAGAGACATTATCTGCCTTTTACTCAGCTGATATGCTTGGTGGAAAAGCACCTTTGACTGTTACATTCAAAAATCGCTCATTTGGTGATGCAGTTAAGTATATATGGAACTTTGGTGATGGTAAGTCATCTATGGAAGAAAACCCAACGCATATTTTTACTTCTCCGGGCAAATATGGCATATCCCTAACTGTTTTTGATAAAAATGGAAATTTTGACATTAAGCTATTAGATGATTTGATTGTTGTACAATAGATAAATTGAAATGACCGCATTTCTTCCTCCTTGGGCCAGAAAAAGTTCTAACAGCTCTCCCGAGGACTTTAGTTTCATAAACATTAAACTGCTCCGCGGTTATCCTGGACTCTTCTAACGCCTGCGGTGTTATCAGAGTGACGTAACAATAGGGGTTTGGGGATTTGGAGACGTATGCAATACGTCTCTACAAGTCGTTTCGTAATTGTATAATCTGCGAAATCCTCTAATCCAAACAATCTGTGATTCTGAAAAAGTGATCGTATACCTCAAAAAAAAAGGGTTGCTTAATCGAATAAGCAACCCTCTAGTATCTATACTAATGCTGACTTTAGTGTGAGCATCCACAAGTGTGTGAGTTCGTAGGATTGTTGAATACAAAACCGCTACCAGATGGTCCATCTACATAATCCAAAGTTACACCTTGGATGTAGAATAAACTATGGTCATCAGTTACTATACTCAAATTACCTGCATTCAACACAACATCATTTTCGTTTACTTCTGAGTCAAAACCCAAAGAGTAATTCATTCCTGAGCAACCACCGCTGCTTGTGCTAATTCTTAATTTAAAATCAGCTGGAATTTCATTTTCTACTTTGATTTGCTCTATTATTCCTAACGCATTGTTCGAAATGATAAATTCGTCTTGCTCTTCTGTTCCCGTGATCATTGTTGGTACTTTTACAAAGTCAACATTCTCTAGTACTTCAGACATATTATCACCTCCTTAAATTTAATTTAAAAATATTTTCTGTTTTATATTTAGACTAACATTAGTCTAAAATATTATAATTGTAATAACAAACTTAAAAATTATCGTCGTAATCTACAACAACATTGTTTGTTAGTGCGTGAGATGTACAAGTCAAGACAAATCCATCTTCTATTTCTTCGGCAGATAGAGCGTCATCTGCTTCCATCTCAACCTTACCACCTTTTAGCTTAGCTCTACAAGTAGAACACGCACCTATCTGACAACTGAATGGCGGGTCTATACCTGCCTTTATACCAGCTACTAATATAGTGTCACCATCGGCAATATCTATCTCGTGTTCCTCTCCGTAGAGAATCACTTTTACTTTCTCTACTTTCTCGTCTGGGGCATGTGTATCGTGGTGTTTTACCACTTCTGTCCCATCGTTTTCCGCCACAGTGAAAGATTCTTTGTGAATTTTCTTTTTATCAATGTTCAATTCTAGAAGAGCCGCTTCTATCTCTTTCATCATACCGCCAGGGCCACACATGAAATACTCTGAATTTGCAATTATAGAAGGGTCAAGTAGCTTAACTATACCCAAGCAACGTTGTTTGTCTATTCGGCCTTCGGTGTATTCTATACCTTTGTTCATCGGCTTACTTAGCTGATGAATAACCGTAAGTCTATCTACAAATTTTTCTTTCAGGTCAATCAAAGTATCGCTGAAGATAATAGAATCTTCGTTCGAGTTGGCATATACTAATATGACTCTGCTTTGCTTTTCAGTAAACAATACAGATTTCAATATCGAAATAATAGGAGTGATTCCACTACCACCTGCAAATAAAATATATGTTTTCTTATTGTTTTCGTCTAGGTCAATAGTGAAATTACCTAGAGGAGGCATTACATCTATAGTATCACCAACTTTCAATCGGCTATTGATGTAAGGTGAAACTTCGCCGCCATCAACTTTCTTAACCGTTACAGCTAAGTAGTCATCAGCGTTGGGGCTAGTACATATCGAGTATGCACGTCTCTCATCTTTCCCATCAAAATAAAATCGGAGGGTTAAATATTGACCATGCTTATATTTGAATTCATCTTTTAGATTAGAAGGAATCTCGAACGAAATAGTTGTAGCGTCTTCTGTTTCCCTTACTATATTGCTAACACTCAGCTTGTGAAATTGTATTGCCATTAGTTTCTAATTTTAGTTAATATTTATAAAAATCCTAGTTCTAACTTAGCTTCATCACTCATCATCGACATATCCCAAGGAGGGTCGAAAGTCAAAATTGCTTTTACATCAACAACTTCCTCAAGTTCCATAACCTTCATTTCCACATCACGAGGGATAGAATCTGCCACTGGGCAATTTGGGGCTGTAAGAGTCATTATAACTACTACTTCGCGGTTTTCAGCTACCGTGATATCATATATCAATCCAAGCTCAACAATATTGACAGGTATTTCGGGGTCGAAGACTTCCTTAAGCTTTTCGTAAGCTTTTTCTTCTATTTCTTCTAAAACGTCTTTTGTTACAGATTCCATAATGCAATTTACAAATAAATAATTAAATTAATTCTAATTAGGTTAACGAACGTGTTTATCGTGTGTTGTTCAAATAGGACTAATAAAGACCACTTTTTTTTATTTCCCCGCTAAGGCAATTGCATAGTACTTCATTTGCTTTATCATTGATAGTAATCCATTAGACCTTGTGGGCGATAAATGTTCTTTTAGTCCAATTTGGTCTACGAAGTAAAGCTCTTCTGTAGCAACAGTTTCTGGCTTTTCACCATTGACTACTCTGATTAGCAAAGCTATTATGCCCTTAGTTATTATGGCGTCACTATCCGCTTTGAATTTCATATTACCATCAGCATCTGTTTCTGCTACTAACCAAACGCGAGATTGACAACCACGTATTAGGTTTTCTTCCCTCTTATCTCGTTCTTCTATCAGCTCTAATTCTTTGCCCAAATCTATAATATAAGCGTATTTATCCATCCAATCTTCGAAGAATGAAAACTCGGAGATTATTTCGTCTTGTTTTTCTTTGATATCCATACTACAAAATTATCATTTGTAATTACAAACTAAAAATTTGAGAGAAATAAAATGGAAAAAGAGAAGATGTTACTGCACAGTTGCAACGTAAATCAATTGGGTCTTCTGAAGTCGGCATATAAACTTTAGAATAAAAAAAATAAATTTTTAATTGTTATTTTTAAGTAATTTATTATATTGGGTTATGTGTAGTAAGAAATATTATTAATTTGAAAATATGATACAAATCAATTAGCAGGGTGATATTATGAAATCAAGAATAATTATTGGGTTTATTTTTACAATATTGATGCTTGGGTCGTCTTCTTGTAGCGATGATAAATCTACATCACCAATAGATGATGATATACCATCATCAAATACGACACGCTTCGAGGTTGAGTGGAAAGAAGGTACCGTTTATTTCGATGATTCGGAAGTTTCTATGCTCTTAGACCACGATGAGGTGAACTCAGTACTTTTATTCTCTGGCACTAGCGATAAGGCAAATAACCTGAAAGTGGGAGATATAATAGTTGTTCATGGGCTGGTACTTGCCAAAGCTACTCAAGTAATTGAATCAGGTAATAATATAACGGTAACATACGTACCCGCAAAGCTAACTGAAGCAATATTGAACGGGGAAATAGAATGGAATGTAACTACTGACTTTACTAAAGCTCAAGAAATTACTCTGATAGTTCCTGGCAAAGGGGCTGAGGTGCAGGAGGTAAGGCCTGATGTAACTGATTTTTCTTATACAGGTAAATTCGGGGAATATACATATAAAATAGATTTGGGCTTAGGTCAAGATGAGATGGATGTAAAGTTTGATATCAAGAAGAAATTCGGTGAATATACAAGCGCCACTTTTTCGACAGAAGGTAAGGTAAAAAAGATTGCTTCTGTAAATTCTATACAGATTTCTGAAAGCGAGCTGACGAAGTTTGAGTCTAAGAATGACAATCTTAGAGGTGAGTTAGAAGTCTCAATGGAAGTAAAGGCAGAGGCAGGAAGTGATAATATTGGGCTTGAAGTTCCAATCGTACTGATAAAGTATCCTTTTTTGGGTGGGCCTATTCCAGTTGTTATTACTATGCAGGTTGATTTTGGGATATTCTATGGAATACCTCTTGGGGCTGAAGCTAAGTCTAAAGTATCGGCTTCTTTTAGTTTTGATTCTGAGGGTGGCTTTTCATATAATGGAATTGATGTGGACTATGACTATAAAGCAGGGAATATAAACCTTTCTAAGAAGGAAGGACTTTCTGGCGCTCCAGCTCCTTTGTATGCTGAATTTGGAGTGAGCTATCCGTATATATCAATGAATATATTTGGAAATACTGTAGTGCCTACGTTTAAGACAACTTTTTTGATAAGAGGAGATTATTCACCACCTGTTTTTGGTGAGCCAGCATGCCACAATGCCTATCTTAAGTTTGCGGGTGTAGCTGGTGTGGATCTCAACTTATTCAATATTGATTTATATGAGAACGATGTTCAGCTCTGGTATAAAGAAAATCATTTTCTGAAAGAGGGTTGCGACTAAACAAGACTGTAACAACCAAAAAAAGTTTTGCATACTAACGCTATTAATATGCCATCGAGCTTAACATTCTAAATGGTACTAAAACCTAAGGGGAGTAAAGGACGTATGCTCAGCATAAACCCAATAGTTTAAGCGCCGAAATAGTTCACCTAAACTCCTCTTGGTTGTTCAGTTATTTAACCTGATTAATATTCACAGATTTAATTATTGTTAGAATGCTAATCTAACAGCGAAGTCGAAGTGAAGACCGGAAAGCACACCCAATCTATTAGTATAATTAGATAAAAAAATCCAGTTATAAAGAATTACTAAATAACTGGATATTTCTCTAAATCAAAAGTCACTATTATTGAGCTATATCGGGTTGTACTGCCCAGAAATATCCGTCAGTAACCACTATCTCTGATTTGTCTTCAGCTACAAAAGTACCACTGAAAGAACCTTTTACTATCCCATTATAAGCACCATTTTCGCCCATTTTACCAACTTGAGTTAAAGTGATTTTAGCTTTGCCTCGTTCGTTGTCAGCATAATACATCTTAGAACCACTTTTGAACCATACATTATATCTTCTAAACTCATTATCACCAACTGTGTTTTCATAAGTACCTGTTGCATCTGGCAAAGTACGCAATTGAATTCCAGTCGCATCTGGTGAGACGACTGTAAAATAATCACGGACAGGAGTATGGGACAAAATTTTACAATCGATAGACACAAAAGGTGCACCATCTATTTTATATTGGATCCCTTCTTTTGTCATTGGGTTATTTTCAGTGCTTGGGGTAGTCGAATCGTCATCGCTACAACTAGCTAATAGCAACGCAAATAACAATATTGATATACTTAATACTTTTTTCATAAAATCTCTATTTGATTGATGTATAATAATTTATTACAATATACTGTAAATCTATAAAAAAAACTAGAAAAATAAATTTACAAATTGGCTTTTGGGAAATCAGAATATTTCTTAATTTAAGCAATATATTATTGTTTAAACGGAGGGAACCTTGACAAAAAAAATATTATTATTACTAATTACAATCCTATTTGTGTCCTGTGGTACACAAAAGCAATTGAGTTATAATATGATGAGCAGCTCTAATATTGGAGACCCGTACTCCAAATATGAGATAGAAAATGGAACTTTTGAAATAGGCTATCTTTCGAATAATATACTGAGTGATGTTTCTGGAGATGAAGAATATCGTGTTTTGATATATATATTACCACTCTACATTTCGTCAGATAACGGCTATTCGAAGATTTCAATTTATTCTTATGTTGCTTATCTGTTTGAAAATGAAAAACTTATTTTCTTTGGGCTACCTGAGGATTTTCTAAAAGATGATGATGAAAAGATTAATACACTTGGATTAAAATTAGCAAATTTAATAAGAACTACTGATGAGGAGTTATGAAATATATAATAATTATAATTGCTGCTTTATTTATTTCTTCTTGTGGCTCTTCAGTAGTGACCCCAGATGAATTAGCAATGATCAATTCTAAATTAACTTTAGATAAAGCTAAAGAGCTATTTAATGATTTATTCGATAGCGATGAAGATGTTGTCAAAACTAAAGTGAAAAATAATGATTATACTATTATTATTTTAAAAAGAGTTACTTCAGCAAAGAAAGAGACGTATCAAGTCAATTCAGGTTCAAGATATAGCACTGATTACAATGGTAGAAGTGTTTATCAAGGTACTAGTACCGACACCAAGACTAATAAGTTTGAAACAATAACTAATTTTTATCTTATTTTCGAAGGGCAAAATTATGTTTTTTCTGGGTATGGGTATGAAGCAAAAATAAACCATAATAGAAAATTACTTACTGAATTGATCGATTTTACACAAACAGAAGAGGAGGTTGTAAATTGAAAGTTTCTGAACAAATCATAATGATAACAATAATTTTACTTCTAACTAGTTGCTCTTCGTATTTCTTCTATGAGGAATTAGCACATATTCATAAAGGAATGAAAACCGAAGAATTGAAAAATGTTATAGAAAGTGAAGATTTCGGTTATGGTATAGGGTTAATTAACGATGAGATTGAAAAAGATATATATACAAGCAACAATATAAAATACTTGGTTACTAAGCGAGCAGCTTATCGTGAATCTTCTTATTATGTTTTCTTGTTCCAAGACGATAAGCTAGTCTATTGGGGTTTCCCGTATCAGGTAGCTAATCATTCTAAATCAGAAATCAGTGATGCTTCACCAGATATTTCTAAGACCATTAAAGAAAAATACATTGATTAGCTATTAATTACTTGAATATAAACAATAAAGGCAGTCCAAAATTGAACTGCCTTTTTTAATTTTTATACTTCGCTTGCTTACTAGTTCATATTCTCTAATTCTCTTAACCCTTGAGTTATTTCAGAACCACTTGAGAAAATAAGACTCATAAATACTACGAATATAATGAAGTATAGTACTGCGAATGCTGCGGCGATAATAAGTGCCGCTTTTGACCAATTTTGTTTGTTCAGATTAGTATCCGAACCAAACGCCCATACGAAAAGCATCACTATACCAACCAATGGTATTGCTGTGATGATTAGTGTTATCACCCAGTCTTTGACACTCATTACACTAGTGTCCGCTGGTCTGCCGTAAGCTTGTTGAACATCTTCCATATCGAATAACCCCTTATTAATGATGTAATTGTGTTGAATCAAATTATGGAATTATTTCTATATTTACAAATTATTGTCAAATTAGCTATATACTATATCTGTATTGGTTAAGCACATTCCTTTCAGTCCTTGCTATGACATAGGTAGTCAAATCACTCTAACCCCACCTTTCTTGCGAAACTATAAGCATAAGCAAGCCACGTCTATCCTGAACGAAGTGAAGGATCCAGGTGTTTTAAACCCATTCAACAGGGGAACTCGCGGCTTTGTGGAGGTGGACAAACGAAGAGTGAAGTGTGGTGGTTGAGTAAAAGAAAATTTCCTTCTTGAGGGGTGGGCAGCGAAGCTGGACGGGGTGGTAATTTAAGAAATACTATTATTCCACCCCACAGATTGTGTCGCTTTAGCGTTAGGGCGGCTGTTCATTCTTATATTCATTTGCTACAGAAATACAGCCCCGCTGGGGCTAATATAGGAAATTCTTTTTTTCACCTAGACTCTTCGGACACTCCGTGTCCTCTCAAGTGACGTGTGATAACAAGGGGGTTGGAGACGAATACCATACGCCTCTACAATCCGAGAAATCATTAAATCCGTTTAATCAGTGATTCCGACGGTAAGGTACCTCAAAAAAAAAAGAGATATATTCTTCATATATCTCTTCCTTCTAATTTTCTAAATCTTTAATATCCGAGTGAGCGGAGCATATTTGGTTTCTCCCGCCAATTATCTCTGACTTTCACGAATAGCTCCAAGAATACAGGCATCTGAAGGTGGGCTTCGATGTCTTTTCTTGCCATAGCTCCTATGCGTTTTAGCATAGTACCACCCTTACCAATCATTATACCTTTTTGGCTATCTTTCTCGACTATTATATCAGCTGAGATGAACCACTTATTAGCATCTCTCTCTTTGAATTGAGTGATAGTTACTTCTGTAGAGTAAGGTAGCTCTTCTTTTAGCTGTTCGAAGATTTTCTCACGAACTAGCTCACTAACGAAAAATCTCTCGTTGAGTGTGCTTATAATATCCGTTGGATAGTAAAATTCCGATTCCGGAAGATGACTTTCAAAGATTTGTGTTAGTGCATCTGTGTTGGCAGCTTTGAGTGCCGATATAGGTATTATATCAGCGAAAATGCCTAATTCTTGGAATTTGGCGATAACTGGAAGCACTCCTTTTGAATCTTTATAAGTATCGATTTTATTCAAAATCAATACTTTCGGAACATTGTAATTTTTTAAGAATTCGAATCTAGTAGCGAGTAATTCAGTATTCTCGCCATCTTTTTCCAAATTCCATATAACGCTAATAACATCAGCGGCATCTAGTGATTCGTATAGGAAACGCATCATAGAGCGTTGCATCTCATATCTTGGTCTCAATATACCCGGAGTATCTAGGAATATAATCTGCGAATGTTCTTTAGAAAGTATAGCAGAAACGTTTTTCCTAGTGGTTTGCGGTTTTGCAGTTACTATTGATAGCTTTTCGCCCATTAATGCGTTCATGAGCGTGGATTTGCCCGAATTAGGCATTCCTATTATTGCTACGAACCCGGCTTTCTGTGTTTGACTACTCATTAGTAGTTTCGCTGTGCGGATAGTATTTCAATATCGCAATAGGGATAATAACACAGTAACCAATCACAAGTAGAATAGGAGCTATCGTTATAGCCATTGGATTGTTCCAAGTGCCATCTACTGCAGCGTGGTCGCCGCCCAATCCAGTTGCCATTAGCAAATAGCCAACAACAATCGTTGCTAGTCCTATACCTGCTAAAAGGAAGTTTTTCTTAGTGAATGGGAATTCCCAATTCACTTTATTTTGTCTATTTGAAACTGTTTTTTTTGCCATTTTTTTCACTTAACTTTATTATTTGACACAAATTTAAGAAATATAATTCAATAACGATTGAAATTACTAATTTGTTCGGATTAATTCGTATTTTAATTTAAGCTATTTGTTTATTTTAAACAAGAGTTAACGTCCACTTTTTTATTAACTAATTAGAGGAATAATCCATTGAAAAGTTTCTATTTGATGCTGCTAGTAACTATGGTGTTATTATCAGTACGCTCACTGAATAGTGCAGAGATTATTCCTGTGTGGAACACAACGGTGAATGGAGATATTCAAGACATTGAGTTTATGCCAGGTGGTAATCAATTTATGTTTACAACTGGTTTAGGTGAAATTCAAATTAGGGATTCAGAAAATGGAGAACTAGTTAGGTCGCATACTGATATGAGTAATCTGTTTATGAATGGATATTTTGAGTTCACACCTGATAGTACTAGAGTAGTTATGGCTATTAGTGGTTTAATGCAATTAATAGATATACAGTCATTTGAGAGAATAAAATACTTTGCATTTGGACCGGATTCTATTGCAAAAGGTTTTTCCGACATTATATTAGACCCCATAAGACCCTTAGCCTATGTAACACTAAAGGGATGGGAAAAAACGAGTGGTTCTGATAAACCAAGATGTAAAGTACAAGTATATAACTACGAGACCATGCAATTAGTCAAAGACCTAACACCTTATGGCGAAGATGAATATACTGCAATAGAAGTATCACACGATGGTAAATACTTAGCAACTCTGAATGACAACAAAGCATATCTAAAAGTATGGAATTTGGAAACAATGGAGTTAATTATAAACGAGCCATTATTTGATGTAAATAGTGATGATTGGTGTAGAGCGGAGGATATTTATTTTTCAAAATTAGATGAAAATTTAATTTATATTTCTGGGTATTTTACTAAAAAAGTATCACCAAAAGATCGAGGTCAGGCAACATTTAAGTTTAATATTGATAATAAATCAAGAGAGTTGTTACTACCTGATGCTGTTTATGCAAGTGGCAAAATAATATTTTTAGAGAATGAAACTATTCTATTTAATACATCAACATTCCGAATTGCAGTACTAAACTTAGTAACAGACAATTTAGATTGGTACG
>Ga0172380_10001864_pt1 | contig 35319 bp, 27 predicted proteins | sample Leawe162metaG_FD_119747 | JGI IMG/M metagenome (GOLD analysis project Ga0172380, IMG submission 119747) | Leachate microbial communities from a municipal landfill in Southern Ontario, Canada - Leachate well 162 metaG | ecosystem: Engineered > Solid waste > Landfill > Unclassified | place...
AGACGATAACAAAAAGAGCGGTTCATACGGAGCGGAATCCATTCAGGTCCTGGAGGGTCTCGAGCCGGTGCGAAAGCGCCCGGGAATGTACATCGGAACCACCGGTCCCGACGGCTTCCATCATCTTGTCACTGAAATTTTCGACAACTGTCGAGACGAGGCCATGGGTGGGCACGCGAATGACATTGAGATCGCCCTTCTCCCGGGAGAGGTGGTTCGCGTCGTCGACAACGGCCGAGGAATCCCCGTCGACATTCACAAGCAGACTAAGGTAAGCGCCCTCGAGACCATCATGACCGTCCTCCATGCCGGAGGAAAGTTCGGCGGCGACGATTCAGGCTACAAGGTATCCGGAGGACTTCACGGAGTGGGAGCGTCAGTCGTGAACGCTCTCTCCATCATGTGCAAGGTCGAGGTTCACAAGGACGGGGGCAAGTACATGCAGGAGTACTCTCAGGGAAAGAAGAAGGCAGCGGTCAAGAAGGTTGGATCGACCAAAGCCCACGGAACCGTCGTCAGCTTTCAGCCCGATTCCATCATCTTCGGCCAGCAGACCTTCGACTTCCATCGCATCGTCACTCATATGCGACAGCAGGCGTATCTCGTCAGGGGCCTTCGCATCTCCGTCATTGACGCGCGTGGATACGCGGGCAAGATAGATGCTGATGACATCGTCTACTTCCGCGAGCTCGGCATCGACGCGCCGTCCCATTCGTTCTATTTCGAGGGAGGCCTCGTCTCGCTCGTTCGTTTCAATAATGCCAATCAGAAGCCCGTTCACAAGAACATCTTCTATGTGGAGAAGGGCGCCGAGGGTGTCGAATCCGTCGAGATCGCGCTTCAGTACGTCGACGACATATCTCCGCGCATCCTGGCCTTCGCCAACAATATCCATACCCCGGAGGGGGGAACCCATATCACCGGTTTCAAGACCGCGCTCACCCGAACCATCAATGCCTATGCCCGCAAGAACAATCTGGTAAAGGAGAGCGAGGACAACTTCACCGGAGACGACGTGCTCGAGGGCCTCACCGCCGTCGTGTCGGTCAAGCTTCGCGAGATCCAGTTCGAGGGCCAGACCAAGGCCAAGCTCGGCTCCGTCGAGGCGCAGGGTGCCACCGCCACGGTATTCGGCGAGGCGCTCAACCTCTTCATGGAGGAGAATCCGGAGGATGCCAAAGCCATGGTTTCCAAGTCCATTCTCGCCCTGAAGGCGCGAAAGGCCGCAAAGGCCGCAAAGGACTCCATTCTCCGAAAGGGAGCATTGGAGGGCATGACCCTTCCCGGCAAGCTCGCCGATTGCGAGTCGAGCGATGCCTCAGAGTCAGAGGTCTTCATCGTGGAGGGAGACTCCGCAGGCGGTACGGCAAAGACCGGCCGAAATCGAAAGACCCAGGCCGTCCTTCCGCTTCGAGGAAAGATCCTCAACATCGAGCGAGCCCGACTCGACAAGATGCTCGCCTCCGAGCAGATCAAGAATCTCGTGGTCGCTATGGGAACGGCGATAGGGGAGACCTTCGATATCACCAAGCTCCGCTATCACAAGATAATCATCGCAACCGACGCAGACGTGGACGGCGCACATATTCGAACGCTTATTCTCACTCTGCTCTATCGATACTTCAAGCCCCTCATCGATGGTGGGTACATCTATATCGCCCAGCCACCGCTCTACAAGGTCAAGCGAGGAAAGGAAATCATGTATTTCTATTCCGAGGAGGAGAAGACTAAGGTGCTTGGAAAGGACGAGCTTCCTTTGGATGCCGAGATCGTCACCGATGAGGCAGCCGCCGAGGCAGAGGAAGTCGAGGAGGCAGACGGTGCAACAGGCAAGGGGGCCAAGAAGGCCCAGAAGCTCCACGTTCAGCGATACAAGGGTCTCGGAGAGATGAACTCGGACGAGCTCTGGGAGACCACCATGGACCCGGCCCGACGACTCCTCAAGCAGGTGAAGATCGAGGATGCCCAGGAGGCTGACAAGGTGTTTGACATGCTCATGGGTACCGACGTTCCGTCCCGAAAGTCCTTCATACAGTCGAACGCGCATAAGGCGACGATTGACGTATAAGAAACACCTCCAGGGAGCCCTCAGAGATCTAGTTCTCGACTCGAACCCGTCAAAGAAAGCCTTGACGGGTTCTTCGTCTGCGGAGTCTCTCTTCGGGCTCCCTGGAGGCTCTCTTAAGCCGTGCTCCGGGGGTTTTGTACGGGCCATGGGCTCTATTGACTTTTAGGTATTATGTGTGATATAATTAGAACAAATACAGAAATACCGAACAGTCAACACAAACAATTCAAGAGAAAGTCCTTAAAAATGTCCTTTGTAAAAAATACCGAATGGTCGGGAGTCACAGGCTCCCAGTTTGAAGAAGAGTTCATAAGCATAGCGAAAATGAGGGTCACGTGGAACGGCGAATACATCCCGTATCGCCGCTCCATGGATCTGATTCGCAGGAATCAGGAACCCAGCTCGGCTCTGTGCGAAAACGGCATCAAGTTCCGCGACGCAATCGCGGAACATCTGAATGTCGATATCGAAGAGGTCAGGGTCTATGGTTCGCTCCATACCTGCCTCGACGAGAAGCACGGCGTCGACATGTTCGTCGACTTCCGCGGAATGACGATCACGATCGACCTCACCTTGAACCCCCAGAAGGCTGGATACAAGGCAGATGTCATCGTGGGAAAGGAAGACGTCAGAAATGGCTTCGTCCTTGCGGCTGACAGAGTGGCATATGCCATAAGGTCAGCCTCCTCCCGTCCCTCCATCCATGCTTAATACCTCAACATCGAAGGCATCATTCGTGATGCCTTCTTCCTTCATACTATGAAAATGTCATTTATGTGTGATCAATGCGGAGAACATGAGGTCGAAAAAGCCGAGTTCGAAGCATTCACTACGCCTGAGGCTCGGGAGAAGCTCTCCCGAATGCTGCCGAAGGCGACGAAAGCACGCGTATCCTTCACGGGGGGCTGTCCCAGGTGTCTGCCCCAAAAGGTGACGCACACGCGAGAGCCCGACCTCCAAGTTTCCCAGAAATAATATTCAGGAAACCACGACGCCCACATTCCTTTACGGAACGTGGGCGTTTTTTTTGCGTCAGAACGGCTGTGGGTTTTAGCAGGGTATCTGCTTGCTTGGCAGTGTCAGTATGTCGACTCCTCCGCATGATCCTGTCGACGAGTAGATGCAGTAGTTATAGAGGGAGGCGTTCGGCGTGATGGTTCGGAGGTCTACGTTTACGTTCGTGTTTGAGTTTGAGGTGTTGTTCCAGTCATAGACATGATTGGCACATGTCGGCTGTGGCCACGAGGAAAGGTAGGAGGAGAAGTTCGACGGCATGGCTCCCGGGCCCGTGTCGCCGGGATAGGTGCCGAGGGTCGAGTAGTATCCCGTGGCGGCGATCTGTATCTGCCTCATCTGTGCGATGGCCTGGGTGTATCGAGCCTTGTTCCTGGCGCTCGAGAGGCTCGAGAGGACGACGCTCGAGAGCAGGGCGATGATCGAGATGACGACGAGGAGTTCGATGAGGGTGAAGCCTTTGTTTCGCATAATTTTACTATAGCACAGCTCTGTCTATGCCTTTGCTATCGTTTCGGCGGAAAGCTTCTCTGACACCTCCTCAACGGACATCTGACCGATCTGGCCCTTGTCACGGGACTCGAGGGTGACCTTGCTAGCCTCTATGTCCTTGTCGCCGATGATGACGGTGTAGGGAACCTTCATGTCCTTGGCATTGCGTATTTTCTTGCCGAATCCTGCAGGGGAGAGGTCGAGCTCGACGCGGAGACCCGCTGCGCGAAGGGCATCGGCCGTCTTCTGCGCGTGCGCGTCATGATCCTCGCGGACGGGGATGACCTTCACCTGAACCGGTGCGAGCCAGAGGGGGAAGACTCCTCCCGTGTGCTCGATGAGGAGGGAGAGGAATCGCTCGATTGAGCCCATGATGGCCGCGTGGATCATGACGATGCGCTCCTTCTCGCCCTTGTCGTTCACGCAGGTAAGGTCGAATCGCTCGGGCATGTTCATGTCGAGCTGTATCGTCGCCACCTGCCACTCTCGACCGATTGAGTCCTTGGCCATGAAGTCGAGCTTCGGGCCGTAGAAGGCAGCCTCGCCTGGTCCGTCGATGGCAACTGCTCCCTGCTCGTCGAGGATTTCCTTGAGGAAGCCCTCGGCCATGTCCCAGCGAGCCGCGTCGCCGAGATACTTGTCAGGGTTCGCCGGGTCTCGCCTGGAGAATCGCACCTGCAGATTGAGGCCAAAGACAGGGTAGAATTCGTGTATGACGTTCCAGATCTTGAGGAATTCTGACTTCACGTCGGCCATTCGGCAGAAGACATGGGCGTCGTCCTGAGCGAAGGCGCGGACGCGGGAGAGGCCGGAGAGCTCGCCCGTCTGCTCGTCTCTATAGCAGGTGGTCGTGTTGGCGTAGCGCTGGGGAAGCTCGCGATAGCTCCACTGCTTTCGCGCGTAGATCTGCGTGTGATGAGGGCAGTTCATTGGCTTCATGGCGAACTCGTGCCCCTCGCGGGTCGTTATCTTGAAGAGGTCGTTCTGGTATTTGTCCCAGTGGCCTGACGTCATATAGAGGTCCTTCTTTGTGATATGAGGAATTTCCACTCGCTCATAGCCATGCTTCTCTCGAAGCGACCAGACGAAGCCGTCAAGGAGGTTTCGAACGATGGTGCCCTTCGGCGTCCAGAGGGGGAGTCCTGCCCCGACGAGGTCGGAGAAGGTGAAGAGATCGAGGGCAGGGCCGAGCACCTTATGGTCTCGCTTCTTGGCCTCGGCTATCTGGGCTTGATAGGCCTCGAGCTCCTCCTTGGTGTTGAATGCCAGTCCGTAGATGCGGGTGAGCATGGGCTTGGTCTCGTCGCCTCGCCAATATGCGCCGGCCACGCGTTCCAATTTGAAGCCGTCGATCGGCATCTCCTTTGGGTCGGCGTGTCCGCCTCGGCAGAGGTCGACGAACTCGCCCGACTTGTAGAGGGTTATCTCCTCGCCCTTGGCAACGATGCCCTCGATGAGCTCGAGCTTATAGGGATTGTTCGCGAACTTGGCACGGGCCTCCTCCGGAGTGACGACGATTTTCTCGAAGCCCTTCCAGTGGGGAAGGAGTTTGCGCATGTTCGACTCTATCTTGAGGAATTCCTTCTCGGACGGCTTGGCGTCAGGGGCGAACTCGAAGTCATAGTAGAAGCCGTTGTCGATCGCGGGGCCGATGGTGTTCTTTGCGCCTGGGTACATCTTCTCGATGGCGGCTGCCAGGAGATGTGCGAACGAGTGTCGTATGTCGGGGAGTGATGAGGGCATGTGTGTGATGTGTGTTGATAAAGATTCCCCAAGGGGATAAAAATAAAGCGCCCTAGTGAATGCACGAAGATTCGTGAACTCACTAGGGCGATCTTGCGTCGCGGTTCCACCTAGCTTTGGTCTCTTTCGAAACGGCTCAGATTAGGGCTTGATTCCTCGGCCTTTCGGCTCGTTCCCGGTTGGTGGCCGAGACAATCTCTGATGGGTACATGGTAGCTCCTCGGAGGGGTTTGGTCAAATAGCATTGGTCCCCGACTCTCGGCCGAGAGTCGGGGACATGTGAGGCTCTTGAGCAATCAGTATCAGGAGTGGAAAGTGCGCATGCCTGCGCGATCCACCTATCTCCGATCGGGAACGCCCCAGGGACGACTTTTTCCTTAGCCGGGACAGCATAAGATTCGCTGCCACTTTGTATCATGATACAGACCTTGATGAGGGCTCATGCATTAGAGACATCCCTATATTCATTTCAGCCATCCGTTTCCTCAGACGACTGGCACACGGTCGGTTGTGCGTCTCTGGATACATGGTACGCCGATGATTTTTATAGTCAAATGACGTTTTTTATTTTTCCTTGAGCGCTCGCGGTTGGTGTGTGCTATCGTTTTTACATGAGGTTTTAATGGCATTAATCACAAGTACAATATGGTTAAAGATGAGCACGCTGATGATGTTTTGACACTTGGTTTGTTTCAAGAATTGTTCACCGCGGGACTGGGACAATTGAAAATCGATCTCATTACCTACGTGGATTTCAAGGTCGGTGCGCTTGAGTCAAAAATGATGGAGGGCTTCTCGGCCCTTGATAGGAAGATGGATATTGTCGAGCAGGCGTCCGAGCATCGTGACAGGGCTCTTTCCGCTCAGATTCAGCATTTGGCCTTTTCGAAGGCTGATTGGAACGACATCGTCTGAGTTGAGCGTGACCAGGCCTTTACTGAAGGGCCATAAAATTGTCGATCAGTATGGATGCCTCGCCGTTTCGGTCCGAGAGCTTGCCCTTGATCGCGACGAGTTTGTCGGGGACGATGATGCTCTTCCATTTGACGTATGATTTCGGGAACGATACAGCCTCCATGCTTCCTGTAAGGTCGGCGATGCGCAGGAATGCCATGTCCTCGTTCTTCTTCGTCTTGATGACCCTGACTTCCTCGATGATACATCCGACCACGACCATGACATCGCCGAGCTTCTTCTCGTCCTCGATTGATTTCGCCACCTTGGCCTTGATGCTGGCTACGTTGACCGGTCGCTTCTCAAGGATTTCCTTGTATTTGTCGAGAGGGTGGCCGGAGATGTAGAGACCGAGCAACTCCTTTTCCCAGAGAAGCTTCTCATGAAGGGTGATTGGCGCAACCGCGTCGAGGCGTATGTCGTCTGATCCCTCGATGCTCCCAAACAGGGAATCGTGATTCGCCCCCGCCTTGGCCTTCTCCTTGTTGTATTCCAGAAGCCTGTCGATGTTACCGTACATCGCTGTTCGATCGGCGAACTCGTCCATGGCACCGCATTTGATGAGGGACTCAAGCGACTTCTTGTTCAGGCTCTTGTCCTTCACACGAGAGAGGAAATCCGAGAGTGATTTGAACTTTCCGCCTTTCTCGCGCTCGTCGATGATGACCTTGGCGATGCCCTCGCCGAAGTTCTTGATGGAGTTGAGGCCGAAGCGAATGGTGTCGCCGTCCATACCGTCCTTCGCCTCACCCTTGATGAGGGCGAACTTCTCGAGGCTCTCGTTGACCGAAGGGGGGAGTACGGGAATCTTGAGGCGCTTTGACTCATTGATCGACTCTGCTATCTTCTCGACGTCACCCGCCTCGTGAATCATGATGGCGGTCATGTACTCGCCGGGATAGTTCGCCTTGAGGTACGCGGTCTGGTATGCCACGCGCCCGTATGACACGGAATGTGCCTTGTTGAATCCGTATGCCGCGAACGGCTCGATCCAGCCCCAGATCTGGCGAGCCTTCTTGTCCGGCCAACCGCTCTTCTCGACGCATCCCTTGATGAACTTCTCCTTCTGAAGGGCCATCTCCTCGGGGATCTTCTTTCCCACCGCCTTTCGGAACTTGTCCACCTCGCCCCAGGAATATCCCGCGAGCTTGTGCGCCATCATGAGAAGGTCGTCCTGATAGACGAGGATTCCGTAGGTCTTCTCGAGGATCGGCTTCAAGGCTGGGTCGAGATAGGTGATGAGGGAAGGGTTGTGCTTTCGCTCGATGTACTGGGGGATGAACTGGATCGGGCCCGGTCGGTAGAGGGCCACCATGGCGTTGATGTCATGGATGGTCGAGGGCTTGAGGTCCTTGAGGTGCTTGGTCATTCCCTCGCCGTTGAGCTGGAAGAGGTCAGACGTCTCGCCTCGGGCGAGCATTTCGAAGGTCTTCTTGTCATCGACAGGCATGGTGTCGAGGTCGATTTTCACGCCGTGATTCTTCTCGATCATGGCGAGGGCATCGGCGATGATGGAAAGGTTCTTCAGTCCGAGGAAGTCGAACTTGAGGAGGCCTGCCTCCTCGATCGAGTACATGTCGTACTGGGAGATGATTTTGTTCTCGCCCTTGGTGTCGTATTGGAGGGCGGTAAAGTCCGTGAGCGCCGTGGGGGAGATGACCACTCCTGCTGCATGCACCCCCATTTGCCTTGCACAGCCTTCGATCTTCTTTGCCAGGTCGATGATGCGCTTGGTGTCGGTATCTTCCTTATAGAGCTTGCGAAGCTCCTCGACGGTCTCGAGGGCCGTGTCGATGGTCATGGGGAATCCCTGGGAGCCAAGGGGAATGAGGGAGGAGAGCTTGTTGCCCATCTCGACGGGATAGCCGAGGGCTCGCGTCACGTCCCTTACTGATCCCTTGGCGGCCATGGTGCCGAAGGTTCCGATCTGGGCAACCTTGTCGGCGCCGTATTTGGCCCGGGCATAGTCGATCATCTCATCGCGCCTGTCGTCGGCGAAGTCCATATCGATGTCGGGAGCCGACGGTCGATCGGGGTTCAGGAATCGCTCGAAGGGAATCTCGTATTCCAATGGGTCGATATTCGTGATGCCTGACAGGTACGTAACCATCGATCCGGAGACGGATCCTCGGATGTTTGAGAGTATGCCGTGCGAGCGGGCGTATTTGAGAAGGTCGGCCACGATGAGGAAGTAGGGGGAGTATCCCTTGTTCTTGATGACCTCAAGCTCGTATTCGACGCGCTTGACCACGGCTTCGGCCTGCTCGACCTTCCTCTTGGCGAATCCCTCGTAGACGACCTTGCGGAGGGCGCTGTCGGGGGTCTCTCCTTCAGGAAGCTTGAAGTCGGGGAACACCCATTTGCCAAGCTCGATCCGGAACTCGCATTCGTTCGCGATCTTCTCGGTGTTGGCGAGTGCCTCGGGAGTGTCGCGGAAATACTGCTGTGCCTTCTCGTCGGATATGAAGGAGAAGTCGGCGATGTCATCGTCCGATATGCGGTCGTCGCCTGACGAGTTCACGAGCATGAGAGTCTGCTGGGCGGGCTTGTCCTCGGGATTGATGTAATAGCTGTTCGCGCCAGCCACGAGGGGGACTCCCGTCCTTTTTGACACCTCTTTGGTGCGCTCCATGATGGTCTGATGCCCGTCGATGTCGGGGTGATGGGTGATTTCCAGATAGAAATCAGATCCGTAGACGTCCTTGTACCAGTAGGCGATCTCGCAGGCCTTGTCTATGTCATTTCCCTGAAGGGCCATGGAGAGGTCGCCGTTGAAGGCGGAGGCGATGGCAACGATGCCGTCCTTGTGCATCTGAATGAGCTCCTTGTCGATGCGGGGCTTGTAATAGAAGCCCTCGAGATATCCCTTGGTCACGAGCTGTACCAGGTTCTGGTAGCCGGCCTCGTTTTTGGCGAGGAGTATGAGACGGGTTCTGCGTGAATCGATTCCTGACTGTTTGTCGTGACGGGTTCGGGAGGCGACATAGGCATCGATGCCTATGATGGGCTTTATCTCGGCCTTCTTGCAGGCCTTGTAGAATTCGATGGCACCATAGAGGTTGGCATTATCTGTCAGGGCGAGCGCCGTCGCGCCGTCCGCCTTGGCTGCCTCGACGAGGTCGTCGATCTTCGGAAGGGCGGCCAGCAGGGAGTAATGGGAGTGGGTATGAAGGTGGGTGAAGCGGGACATGTGAGCCTAAGTATAATGCATCGGACGTGCTTATGAAAATACGCCTTTACATTGACTTTTAATGTGTTCTAATCCAATATCTCTTCCAGAAACAGCAACTCAAACCTTGGTTTTTATAAATATGAGAATCATGACACATAACAGGGTATTCCTTTCGGAGACGGGGACTCTGGGGATGCCTTTCTCTGAAGCCCTGTCCCTTGGCGTGTCGACCAGCGTCACGAACATATTCAGCGAATATCACGGTCTCGATGGCGAGCATCGCGAGACCTACAGCCAGAGCCGGGCAGAAGAGGTGATCAGGCTCGTGGCCGAGGCGTTCGGCGTCTCTGTCGAAGAGATTGTCTCGTGTAGCAAAAGGAGGGTGATCTCCAGGCCGAGGCATGTCGCCATGTATATCCTGCGTGAGGATTTCTGGTGGACATTTGAAAGCCTGGCAATTGTCTTCAAGAAGAATTGTCATGGCACGATCCTCTATGCCCATTCGGGCATACGCGAGGAGATGAAATATGATGCGTCCCTGTGTCGGTCCATTCAGTCGATCCGATATAGGCTAAAGAATGTGGTCGAGAACACCTAGACAAGTAATAGGGCCCCGGCGGATGCAATCCGCCGGGGCCTTTTCATGTCTTGTGCCTGGTTTTCGGCAAAGGCACCCGCATTGCGTATGATGGTGATGAATATATAATGGATAGCAATGACTTCCAACCGACAAGGCTTCACCCTCATCGAGCTCCTCGTGGTCATCTCGATCATCGCCCTGCTTTCGAGCGTGGTGCTGTCGAGCCTCAATTCAGCTCGCGAGAAATCGAAAGTCACGGCAGCCCAGTCTTCCCTGAGGCAGATAGTCTTGGCGGCTGAGGCTGCCCGCAACGAGACGGGCCAGACTTTGAGGCAGGTGACGGGAAGCGGCTGTACGAGATGCGCCAGTCCGATGCAGACATCGCTGGCGACTGCATTGAATGCGATAATGACGAAGGGAGGTAATGTGTATCAGGGAATAGACAAAATACTATATGATCCATGGGGAAGCGTGTATCGTCTGGATGAGAATGAGCTTGAACTGAGTTCAACTGACTGCAGGAGAGACATCCTTGAGTCAGGAAACTTCAAAGTTGTTTATAATTTTCCCTATGCAAGCGCCTACTGCAAGGCTAATCCAGCCGCTGGTGCCGAGGGTTGGGTCATCACGCCATGAGGTCTTTCGTATATCATGACGACCAATATATAATGTCTCGTATGGGCATACTCTGTCAGAAATCCCGAGGCTTCACCCTCATCGAGCTCCTCGTGGTCATCTCGATCATCGCGCTCCTCTCGTCTGTGGTGCTGTCGAGCCTCAACACAGCCCGGGCTGGTGCCAGGGATGCGAAGAGGCTTTCAGAATTGAGACAGGTGCGAACGGCGCTCGCATTATATGCGAGCAGCAACGGTGGATTATATCCGAGCACGGGGTCTCTTCATAATGTATACGTCGATCCTGGCTGTTCTCAGACTCTGACGGCTCCTGACGTGAAGACGGCGAACTGGGTTCCGGGCCTTGTCCCTACCTATATTTCGTCACTGCCACAGGACCCTAAACCCACTACAAATGGTGGATGTTATATGTATTCGAGCAATGGGACGAAATTCCTGCTCACTGCCTACGGTACGGTTGAAGCTGCGTCAAACGGCGGAAAGATGGACTCGAACTTCGGCTATCGCGAGCTCGGTACCTGGATGTCCGCCCCCGGCTGCTATCATTCGACCAATTACGGCTCGATCGACGCTGTGAAGAGGAAGTCGTTCACGCTCACAAATCTCAATCGTACGACAGACGTACCGTCTCTGTGTGTTCAGATAGGGCCTTCTTAGGTATTATCTGCGATAATGTCCCCATTGCGCATGACGGCGATGAATATATAATGGATGGCAATGACTTCCAGACGACAAGGCTTCACCCTCATCGAGCTCCTCGTGGTCATCTCGATCATCGCCCTCCTCTCGAGCGTGGTGCTGTCGAGCCTCTCGAGCGCCAGGAGCAAGGCGGGAAGGGCCAGGGCATCACAGGAGATGTACTCGTTCATAAAGGCTGTCTCCATAGCCCAGGGTGAGTCGTCGAAAACGCTGATGACCATGTCATCAAATGGCGGAAGCACAGCCCCGAACTGTAGTCTGTGCGTGCCGTCCTGCTCAGGGAATTTGAAGGGGTCGACGGGCATTTGTTACACCAACTGGGTGGCGGTGTTGAGTGGGGTGCAGTCGAACACCAACGGCGTCGTCTCGGGGCTCACCAATATGACTCGCGACCCATGGGGTAGTCCCTATCTGGTCGATGAGAATCAGGGTGAGTCAGGGAACTGTGCCCTTTCAAACGTCGACAGCATAAAGTCAGTTGGTCCCGACGGCACGAATAACACATCGGATGATATCGCGAGCCCCGTGGCCATACCCCTGTCACCGAAATGCCCGTAGTCGTCGGTTCTCAGGGTGCGGCATCGTGCGAGGTCAATATCATATTTGTTTACGGAGAGTTTAATGCCGTGTTATTATATTTTGAATAATGCATAAATATCTTTCAAAGATTTATCCCGCGTTTGTGTCGTTTCTGGCGCTGATCGTTTTCATGTCTTCCTTTGGTCAGGTCTTTGCGGTATCCATCTCAGTCGATCAGACTCAACTGGGGGCCAGGTCTTGGGCCACAGCTTCGATATCTGGTGACGGTCAGACCATGGTCGCGGCTTCCACTGGTTCGAGCGGTGTCGCAAAGGTGCTTTATACGTCAAATGATGCCGGGGTTACGTGGACACAGAGAATTAGTGATACTGCCAGAAACTATAACGATGTTGCCGTATCAAGGAATGGAAGCATCCTGTTGGCCGGCGGTCAGATAACGCTCAGTGACAGGATTAGCGGTCTGCTGGGATCGACGGACGGTGGTGTAAACTGGACGCCTTTTGCAAGGTTCAGTAATCACTATTCGTGGAGTTCCGTCGCCTTATCTGCCGATGGGTCACATATGGTTGCGGCTGGAAACAACGCGGTGCTTGGTTCAACATATTTCTATATTTCAAGCGATGGTGGTACTACGTGGGCGACATCAACTCTGGGCGCGGCGCAGTGGCAGACGGTTGCTATGTCTGATGATGGATCAGTGATTCTTGTCACCACGCTTTATGACTATATGCATGTTTCCATGGATTACGGCGCTACCTGGGCGACGTCCACATCCGCGGGACAGAGGCAGTGGTACGGTGCAGATGTGTCTGCGGATGGAACAAAGATGGTCGCAGCGGTTGGAGGCGATGGCGTATGGACCTCAAGTGACAGTGGTGCGACTTGGGTTGAGCAGGTTGATGCCGGTGTAGCGGCCTGGAGAAGCGCCTCAATGTCGGCCGATGGCATGGAGATTGTCGTTTCCTCGGGAGGCTCTAGCAGCTACATAAAGACGTCGGGTGACGGTGGTGCGACCTGGTTAACGCGGACTAGCCTGGGACAGAGGGTTTGGAACATTTCGGACGCAACCAGCGATGGTCAGACCATCATCGCCGCTCCGAACGGCAGCGGTTCATACGTGCAACTCATTTCGGTGAATTCTGATGTTCCCGTTGTCTCAATCGCCTCGCCTGTCGAGGATGAGGTCGTATCCTCTGGTTCATGGGCGCCTGTCGTCGACTGGGATGTAACGGAGATTTGTCAGTATCAGTACGATTCCGGGTCTCTGGTTACAGTGACCTGTTCGAGCAACGGCTCTGATATTCCCGAGCCCGCTCTTAATGGCGCCCACACTCTTACCGCATACAGCACCAATGAGGGGCAGACTGCCTCATCATCGGTGTCTTTCACCTATGACGATCAGATAGGCCCCTCTGTCTCCATCAATAATCCCGGATCGGGCCTGATCCTCTTGGGCGGTTGGGGTCCTTATGTGAATTGGGGTGATTCAGATATCTGTGAGTATGCCTACGACGCAGATCCTTTTCAGGAGATTGACTGTTCCTTGAATGGGTCAGACATCCCTGTCGGATCTCTGGGCGAACACACTTTGAGCGCTCGCGGGACCGATGTGAACGGCAATGCGACCACTGAGGTGTCTGGTTCCTTCACCATAATTCAGAGCGATTATTATTGGTATTCGACAGGGAGCACCGATTGGACTGACGAGGACAACTGGTTCGCTGATTCTAATCATACGATTCCCGCGGGGCTCGTTCCTTCGTCAGGGAATCAGGCAGATGCGATTTTGATCGGTGCGGTTGCCCCGACTCTCGACCTTGATGCCGAGGACTATCCAGACGATATTGACTCATCGGGCCTCACAGGCTCGGCCGGCCTGTCGGGTATCACCCTGACCTCGTCAAACGGGACGAGCGCCGCGATTGACATCGTCGGAAACGTGACCCTTTCAGGGTCTGCCGTATATGGAGGCAATGCTGAGGGGGATGCGTCGTTCAATGATGATTCTTATAACAATGGCTTTGTAGGCGGCGACGCGACCTTTAACAACAGTTCCTATAACAATAGCGAGGTAGACGGCTCCGCCTTTTTCAACGGGAGTTCATATAACAATGACAGGGTATACGGCGACGCGACCTTTAATACAGACTATTACGGCACGATTCCCGAGGGAGGTGTTTTTACGATAGGTGATGGTTTTAATTGGGATGGGGGCATTTCAGGGACCCTCTACGGCTCAGACTCGGAGGAGATCACCCTCTTTATATTCCAGGGGGAATCATATAACGATGGTGCCGTCCCTTCCGCTGTCTTTAACGATGATTCGGGAAATGAAGGAGATGTTGAGGGCGATGCCGTTTTCAACGATTATTCCTATAGCAGTGGTGGGGTCATCAGCAATGCCGTGTTCAATGATTCTTCGGAGAATTACGGTTCTGTTTCCGGCGATGCCGTCTTTAATGGCGATTCTGCTAACTATGGCGACCTGGAAGCGGGCGCGATCTTTAATGACTCGTCTTATAACGAGGGTTACGTTTATTTTGACATAACCCTTGTCGGGGATGACTCGTCGACCGAGAATGGCTCCGTTGAGGGGACGTTCACCCGAATATACAGAAGCGATATGGTCACGACCAGGGATTTCACTGACAACTCCTGGATCATCATCGCTGACGGGGTTGAGGTTGACCTATCGGGTGCCACTTATGACACTGAAGAGGAATACAATACCTTCAGGACGATAAACGGGGGGTCATTCATCCCCGAGCTCGCGCCGACGCTCTCGATAGCGTCGCCGACGGCCTCATCGAGCGTCGAACAGGGCGCCTGGGCTCCATCCGTCTCATGGGGCAATGCCACGACATGCTCGTACTCAATTGACGGCCTTGCCACCTCGACGGTCGATTGTTCTCTGAACGGATCAGATATCAGCGTGCCCTTGGTGGGAGTTCGCTCTCTCTCGCTTCAGGCGTCGAGCGACACGGGGAGCTCGGAGGTATCCGCCTCGTTCACTCTCGTTACTGACACTGTGTCTGAGGAAGTCACCCCTGAACCTGTGCCGACGCGCAAGCCTTCGGGCGCAAGCTCTGCTCGACGGGCGGCGAATCTCGCCTCGTATGCGAGCGCCAGCCTGTCCGTACCCTCAGCAGGCCTCCAGCAGCCCACCGTTACCATAGACCGAGCGTCCCTCGAACGGCTTATCAGGGTTCTTCTTGGGTCATCAGCCCCCGCGGGCATCAATATTCCAGAAGGCCCTATCGCCGTGCCTGTGGGTCTTTCAAGCTGTCCTGACATGGAGGTTGGCTTCCTGGGCGAGTGCGCCCGCATGCTTCAGACATATCTCAATTCAAATGGTTTCATCGTGGCAACATCTGGTCCCGGTTCCATCGGAAGCGAGACAGAGGTGTTCGGGTCAGCGACGCAGGGTGCGCTCGTCAGATTCCAGGTCTCAAAGGGCATAACCCCAGCTCAGGGATATTTCGGACCAAAGACGAGGGCGGTTATCAGAAACTAAATTGAAATAAAAACATGAAATACTTCGCCTCACCCGTTAAAAAGAGTGTCTTTTTTCTTGCTTCGTTTCTGATGGCCTCTTCTGTTCAGGCGGCCGTGCTCGACACGGGGTTCGCGACTGATGGCGGTTTCTCGTATGGTTTTGATTACGGTGCCACGATCCCCTTTGTCAAAGTCCTTGATGACGGGAAGGTTCTCGTGGGGGGATCTTTCGATCAGTATCAGGGGATAGTAGTGCCGGCGGGACTCGCCAGGCTCAACGCCGACTTGACTCTCGACACATCTTTTGATCTGGACGGGGAGGGCTTTATCGATGGCAGTGTCACCGGTGTCGAGATTCTCGATGACGGCAAGATGCTCATCACCGGATCCTTCGAGGGGTTCAATGGCGACAGTGCATATGGAATTCTCCGCCTCAACGCCGACCTGACTCTGGATGAGTCATTCGACCCGGCGACTGGCGGATCGAATACGGGCGGTGTTCAGAACGCCATCGCCCTCGATGACGGGGACTATCTCATAGGCTTCACCTCGAACGGTGCGACCTATCGCGGCGTTCAGGCGAGGGGGCTGCTTCGGATCAACAACGATGGAAGCGTCGACAACGGTTTCGGCATCGACGGGCGGTTCGAGTATCCAAATGTGACTGTGGAGAAGATGGTCCGTCAGACTGACGGCAAGATCGTCGTATCCGGATATTTCCTCGATAAGGGTCTCGATGGCGAGGAGGGCGGCGGCGACGATGAGACCTACACCTTCGTTCGGCTCAATGCGGACGGAAGTTTCGACAACACGTTTGATAATGAGGGTGGTGCTGACGGCAGTGTTTATGTAATCAAGCTCCTTTCTGACGGCTCGATGTACGTCGCCGGCCAGTTCACCGAATTCAGCGGTCACACGACATACAACGTCGCTCGGGTGAATGACGACGGAACCGTCGACACGTCGTTCACAGTAGGGGAATCATTCGGGGGCCAGACGGCCTATGATATAGTCATCCTCGATGACGGAAAGATCCTCATTGGCGGAAATTTCAGCCAATACGGTGACCTGAATGCCTATTCTCTCATTCGTTTCAACTCTGACGGGTCCCTTGACGATACCTTCAAGTCACACATTGGTGGAGGGTCTTCAGGGTCAACGATATACTCAATGGGTCTGCTTGATGACGGGAGGCTTCTCGCCGGAGGTTATTTTGCCTCTGATTACAGCATAGATGACAGGGAATATGACATAGGGGGTCTCGTTGCCTATTTCATCGATCCACGCGTTGCCCTCGGCACGGAGACCCTTTCCATACGGGAGGGGGATGAGACTGAGGAATCGGACGGAAGGCACTATCTCGTGGTCTCTCTCAACACCAAGCCTTCTGCACCGGTCACCATCACGCTTTCATCCGTCGACGATGAGCTTTCTTTTTCAACCTCCACTTTCACTTTCTATCCGGCTGATTGGGACATTTCCTCTCCTTGGGAGGGAGACAATCCGTATTACGGGACAATCGTCAGTGCTGTCGACGACGAAACGATAGAGGGGAATCACTCAGATGAGATCGCCTTCTCTGTCTCGAGCTCTGATGACGACTATGACGATAGTGACGTCTCGAACGTGCTTGTCTCGATTGCCGATAATGATTCGGCCCTTCTTCTCGATCAGACGTTCAGGCCTTCGGGAATCGACGGTGACACGAGGGTCGTTGCCATTCAATCTGATGGCAAATCGATCGTTGGCGGTGATTTCACCGGTGGTATTCGCAGGCTCAATCTTGATGGCAGCGAGGATGACTCGTTTGATATCGGGGATGGGTTCAACGCGGAGGTGATGGACCTCAAGATTCTCTCGAGCGGAGACATTGTCGCGGTCGGTCTGTTTACACAATATGACGGCGAAGACGTAGGTCACATTGCTCGGCTCAATGCTGACGGATCTCTCGACACGGCTTTCGATACGGGTACAGGCTTTGACGCTGATGTGCGCCAGGTCGTGGTTGGGCCGAGCGGAAAGATCGTCGTCATGGGTGATTTCAGCTATTTTGACGGCGACAGCGTGGTCCAGGCGGCACGCCTCAATTCCGATGGATCCCTTGATGATGATTTCAGCTCGGGGGCCGGTTTCGATGGCCAGGTCACTTCCGTTCAGGTCCAGTCTGATGGCAAGGTTCTGCTCGCGGGAGACTTTGGTAGCTATGATGGATCCCCTATCCCTGAAGGCCTGGTTCGCCTCAACGCAGATGGCTCATTGGACGAGGATTTCTCGGAGAATCTCGGCACTGGGTTTGACACGGCCGTCAGGTTCATGACCCTTCAGTCCGACGGGAAGATAATCGCGAGCGGTAATTTCCAGTCGTTTGACGGCAATCCGAAGGCATTTCTCCTTCGCCTCAATTCCGACGGAACTCTCGATGGCACGTTTGAGAGCCCCGAGTATGTTTCCGAGGAGGACAAGCACGGCCTGAACGGCCCTGTGTTCGCGATCGCGTTCATCGAAGGGGGAAAGATGCTCGTGGGAGGCGACTTCAGCATCTACACCGTATCCCAGGGGAACGACATCGCGAGCGCCGTTTTTCTTCTGAATGCCGACGGAACTCGCGACTCGAGCTTCGGGCAAATCGGTAAATACAGCGAGGTCCGGTCTATCGCGGTCGGACTCGACGGACAGGTTATAGTGGGAGACTCTCGTCAGAGCAGGAGCGTGAGAGGCTTTCTGTCGGATGGCAGTGAGGACGATGCCTTCAGCATCTGGCCGGGTCTCGGTTCCGGCGACCCAGCGATTAATCAGGTCGCTGCGCTTTCGAATGGCAAGTACCTCGTGCTCGGATCCTTTAACGGCGTGTTTGCTAGCACTCTCCTCAGGGTGGATGTCGATGGCAGCATCGATGAGTCGTTTGTCATTGATCCAAGCATTACCTCGGGCATTTCAGGGTTCTATGTCGATCCAGATGGCAAAATCGTGGTCTACGCCGAAGGCCTCCTTGCTCGTCTCGATTCCGACGGATCTATCGATGAATCTTTTGACGCATCGGATCTCGGATCTCTGTATTTCACGAGCGTCGTGCCTTACGGTGACGGAAGGCTCATGGTAAGCACGGATGATTCGGGCTCACCTCTTGTTCGCGTTAATGCGGACGGCTCGCTTGACGAGTCGTTTGGCTTGGATGATGCGATGGAGTCAGGTACGGTTCATTTTGTTGAATCAGACGGGGATATGATTGTTGGCGGTGAGGCTGTTCCGAACAACGAGGCGACCGAGCTCGTACGCCTCAACTCAGATGGTTCGCTCGAGGAGATCATTTCCGAGCGATTTGGCTTTTACCGGTTCAGCGTCTACCACGCCTGGTCTCAGGCGGACGGGAAGATACTCGTCACCGGATTCTTCAGGCGAACGTCAAACTCAACCATCTACAACATAACTCGCCTTAATGCGGATGGAAGTCTGGATCGAGGCTTCGGGCTTAATTCGACGGATAGCCAGATTGATGCAGTGAACGTTCGACCGGACGGCGGCATCATCGTCGCGGGAGGCTTCTCGACCTATTCGAAGACCGGCGAGTCATCGGTCAGTGCCCGCCGGATCATGAAGCTGCTTCCAAGTGGCGAGATCGACCTGAGTTTCCCGACGGATGAGGACACGGGAAGTTTCGAGGGTGACGTTGCCTCGATAGACGTCGATGCCGACAATAAGATCATCGTCGCGGGCGATATGAGGACTTTCAGGGGCACGCGCGTCCAGAATATCGTTAGGCTCGTCGACACGTCGCTTCTCGAGAACGAGGGGGACGTCGACACTGACAATCCCGTCATATCAAACATCTCTGTCACGGCAAACGGCGGAGGTGAGGCACGTATTTCCTGGGCGACGGACGAGGTGACGTCGGGCAGGGTGCGCTACGGCCTCACCTCTTCATACACCATGGACAGTGGGACTTTCGACACCAATCCGCGAACGGTGAGTCATGCCATAAATATCGGCAATCTCCAGGCCTGTACCCATTATCACTACATGGTCATCAGCGAGGATGCCTCGAACAATGAGGCGGTGAGCTCTGACGGAAGGTTCAAGACCCTGGGATGCTCAAATTCTTCTCCAAAGAGTGGGCGACGGACCTCGGTCTTGGTGTCGTCGCCTTCGGCTCCATCGATACCCATCAACACTACGGGCCTGAGCATTCAGGAGATCATCGCTTTCATCTCTCAGTTCATCGGACCTTCCTCGAATGCGGGGGCCGGGAGCAGTACCCCTGCGGTCAGTGAGTCTTCCGCTAGGAGGACCCTCGATTCTCAGTCAATTAAGTCCATCGCGACGCGCCTCGGGCAGACTCGCAGGAATCTGACCGTTGGATCCCTGGGACAGGAGGTCCGTGACCTTCAGAAATTCCTTATCGCCCAGGGCAAGGGCACCTCAACCGACGCCCTCGCTCAAGTGGGTGACACGGGATATTTCGGATCCATCACCCGAGGGGCTCTCGCTGAGTATCAGGCCTCGCACATGATCGCCCCAGCTGTCGGGTATTTCGGACCGATAACGAAGGGTAAGATATTGACTGCCGGACAATAGGCGAGCGAGACCCTACTGGCTCAGCCGTTGTAATAGGGCATGGATACGCTTATAGGCCACAATGCGGTGAATCGTGGTATATACTGTCTTCGTGATACATCCCGCGTATGTCATCGGCATAGACGAGGTCGGTCGAGGTCCCTTGGCCGGACCTGTCACGGTATGCGCCTGCGCCATACCGGCTGACTTCGACCTCTCAAGATTCGCAGGCATCAAGGACTCGAAGAAGCTCACCTCGAAGAAAAGGGAGGAATGGTTCGCCGTCATTTCCGATATGAAGGGCAGGGGCGAGCTCGACTTCGCCTTTACCTCGATTCCCGCTGACGAGATAGACGCGATCGGCATAGCCGTCGCCATTCAGAGGGCGCTCGACGTATCGCTTGATGCGGTTCTGTCTTCGTTCGGTCTCGCTCCTGAATCGGTCGAGGTCTTGCTCGACGGATCACTTCACGCGCCCGAGCGATTTACTCGACAGGAGGCCATCATCAAAGGGGATGAGAAGGTACCTGTGATCAGCGCCGCGTCCATCGTCGCCAAGGTCATGCGTGACCGCCATATGGATGAGATGGACGCGGTGCATCCAGGCTACGGACTCGTGAAGCACAAGGGCTATGGCACGGCCGCTCATTGTGCCGCCATACGAAAGCTCGGCCCATCGCCAATCCATCGCAGGAGCTTTCTCCGTAACTTCCTCTAGGGGATATTGCCTTTTCCCCATATTTTGCTATAGTGCTTCCCATGGTTATACGAATGCGACATACGCGGGCTCATACGGGAAACAGGCGCTCTCATCACGCGCTCAAGAATCCGTCTATCACCGCTGACAAGGAGGGTGCTGTTCACCTTCGACACCGAGCGAGCAAGATCAACGGAAAGTACAAGGGTATGACCGTGATCAACCTCGACAAGAAGATCGCCCGAAAGGAGAAGAAGGCGAAGGCGGCAACCTCGGCTCGATAGTCCGTGCTCTTATGTCTGGCTTGTACCAGTCCCTCGGGGCGAGGTAAAAGTCAGGAATCAGAGAACGAACATTATGGCAAACAGGCACCTTGCAAGATCAGTAGTCATCCAATCACTCTTCGAGTGGGATTTCCGTGGCAACACGGACGCCATTCTGGCCTCTGCCATAGAGCGAAATGCCGCTGAGTTTGCTCCGGCAAGCGCCACCGAGCTTGCCTTTATGCAGGCCCTTGGCACAGGCGTCCTCTCCAAGAGGTCAGAGATAGACCTCATCATCACCAAGGCTGCCCCAGACTGGCCACTCGACAAGATATCCATCGTCGATCGAAACGTGCTTCGCATGGGCCTCTACGAGCTCCTGTTCGCCGATCGCGAGGAGGTCCCGTCGAAGGTCGCCATAAACGAGGCTATAGAGCTCGCCAAGAGCTTTGGCGGGGATAACTCGGGCAAGTTCGTGAACGGCGTGCTCGGTTCCGTGTACAAGGAGATGGGTGAGCCTGGCAAGGACGCCGTCTCGAAGAAGAAGGACGACAAGTTCAACATTCCCTACGAGAAGATGCCCATCCTCAAGCTCGGAGGCGCCGTCGTCTTCTCCCGACACGAGGGGACCATCTATCTTGCCCTCGTCCACGACGTGTTCGGGCGCTGGACCCTCTCGAAGGGTGGCGTCGAGGAGGCAGAGGACCTGAAAGAGGGCACCATGCGCAAGATAAAGGAGGAAATCGGCATCGACATCAAGATCCTGAAGGAGGTTGCCGCCAACGAATACGTCGCCACCCATCCCGAGAAGGGCAAGCTCCGCAAGCAGGTGACGTACTTCCTCGCCGAGGCAGAGTACGGTACCCTTACCCTCAAGAAGTCAGGAGGCCTCGACAAGGCGCAGTGGTTTAGGGTTGACGAGATGGCTGACCTCAATTTCTATGACGATATGCTACCGATTATAACGAAGGCCGTGCGACTCATACCAAAGAAGCTTAACGACTAGATCGTATGGACATCAATTTTTCACGATTCGAGGAGAAGTCAGGCACCACGTTCAAGGACAAGGCGCTTCTGCGACAGGCATTCACCCACAGGTCATACATAAACGAGAACAAGAACGTGAAGCTCGAGCATAATGAGCGTCTCGAGTTCCTCGGCGATGCCGTGCTCGAGCTCGTCATAACCGACTTCCTCTACAAGAACTATCCGCAGAAGCCGGAAGGGGAGCTCACCACCTATCGCTCGGCCCTCGTGAATTCGATCACCCTCTCTGAGGTTGCCTCGAATCTCACCATGAACGACTTCCTGCTTCTCTCTAAGGGCGAGGCGAAGGACACCGGTCGTGCCAGGCAGTACATACTCGCCAATACCTTCGAGGCGGTCACGGGAGCAATCTATCTCGACCAGGGCTATGACATGGCTCGACTTTTCATAGAGAAGCACATACTTATTTTTGCCGATCAGATGATCGCCAAGGGAAACCTCACCGATGCCAAGAGTTCCTTTCAGGAGAAAGCACAGGAGAAGACCGGCACGACCCCGTCATACAAGCTCATTCGCGATGCCGGTCCCGATCATGACAAGTCATTCACCGTCGGCGTCTACATAGGCAAGGACCAGATTGCCGTTGGCGAGGGCAAGTCAAAGCAGGAGGCTGAGCAGAATGCCGCCGTACGAGCTCTTGAGGCGAAAGGGTGGGTGTCGTAGCGCGCCTGAGGACGCGGGGCCACTCTTGTGAAAGACGGCATACCTTGTACTATGGATACATGCATTCTAGGAAAGGATTCACTTTGATTGAGCTTTTGGTGGTCATCTCGATCATCGCGCTCCTCTCGTCGGTCGTCCTGTCGTCGCTTAACTCGGCCAGGGCGAAGGCTCGCGTGTCAGCAGGCAAGCAGTTCTCGTCACAGGTTGATCGGGTGGCGGGGGATATGGCTGACGCCATTATCGATTTCAATGAGTGTTCTGGGCTTTCCGCGGTGAACACCGCGCGCTCCGGGAATAATGCCGTCCTCACAAGCGCATCATGGTCTCCTGACACCTCTGTTTCTTTTGGTTGCTCGCTCTCTGCCGGAAGCGCCGCGCATGCATATCTTTCGAGTGCCTCAGTTGCGAGTTATGTTAATGCGCCCTTTACCATATCAATATGGGTCAAGCAGTCAGTGAATCAGACCAGGGCCGGCATCGTGAGCACCGCACAGTATCAGAACGGGGGATACATGCTCGCCGTCGGCACGAGCGCCTCGAATGCCCGTCCCGCCTTTGAGATAAACGGCTCGGGGACCTCGTGTCTGATCGAGGCGCCAAAGGACATGCCCCTGGGCGAATGGGTCAACCTAGTCGGCGTCTATACGGGTTCGACTCTCTATCTCTATCAGAACGGCAGTCAGGTCGCCACGGGGGCCTGTAGTTCGATTGCGGCAAATACCTACGGTTTGACGATGGGGAGGACCTATCAGGGAGGATGGGGCATTTTCACCGGTCTCATAGACAGTGTCCATGTCTTCTCTAAGACGCTCACGGCCTCAGAGGTTCGCGAAAGCTATCTTGCGGGCATCGCGGGCAGGGCCGTCGCCCTTGTGGAATGATTCTGAGGCTGTATTATTGATTTCATGCATTCTGGAAAAGGCTTCACCCTCATCGAGCTCCTCGTGGTCATCTCGATCATCGCCCTGCTCTCGTCGGTCGTCCTGTCGTCGCTCAACTCTGCCAGGGCGAAGGCCCAGAAGGCAGCCGCCCAGACCTTCAGTCGGCAGTTCGCGAGCGGGCTCGGGGCCGATGCGGTCGGCTCGTGGAAGCTCGACGAGGGTTCGGGAACCACGGCCTCGGATTCGACACGTCTCGGTAATACAGGAACAGTGTTGGGTTCGGCATCCTGGTCAACCACTGACACCTTTTCCGGAAAAGGGGCGTCGTTTTCCCTGAACGGATCAAACTATATCCAGGGCACCATTCCCGCCTCGACCTTTTCCGGAGATTTCACCATGACGGCCTGGTTCAAGAGGACGGCAGCGTCAACCTGGGGAGCGATATTCTCGAATGCTGTCGGGGTAAACAGCACTCCCATCATGACCATGCGCAATGCGACGACGCAGTTCGGCATGATGAACGTCGGGGTGAGCGAGGCCCAGGGCGTCTACGTCGATCTGGGCGCGGATGTGAATGACAAGTGGATATTCGGCGTCGTCATGAAAAGGGGAAGCACTATCACCGTCATTGCCTTCAAGGATGGGAAGATGCTCAGCTCGAGCGGGGCCCTGTCATGGACCCTTAACGCGAGCGGGGGCTTCTTCATAGGCAGGCACTATTCCTCGGGCCTCAACTTTGTCGGCCTCGTAGACGAGGTCGCCGTGTACTCGAACGCCCTGCAGATCTCGAGGTTGGAGGAGCTGTATGCCGAGGGTGCGAGAAAACTTCTGGCTGCCGAGTAAAGGTGTTATATTTAAAGGACCTTACCGCATTTTCCATGTATCTCAAATCCCTCGAACTCTTCGGATTCAAGTCATTCGCCAAGAAGAGCGGGCTGGAATTTACGGCTCCCGTGACCTCAGTCGTCGGTCCGAACGGCTCAGGAAAGTCGAACGTGGCCGAGGCCTTTCGTTTCGTGCTCGGCGAGCAGTCCATCAAGAGCATGCGAGGCAAGCGAACCGAGGACCTTATCTTCAACGGAAGCGACAGCCAGACCAGGAGCAATCGCGCCTCGGTCAAGCTCGTTTTCGACAATCAGCCCCATAACGGCAAGCGACTACTCAGCGTCGACTTCGACGAGGTTACCATCGAGCGGGTCATACATCGCGACTCGCTCTCAGAGTATTTCATAAACGGATCGGCCGTCAGGCTTCGCGACATAGTCGAGCTTCTGGCGGGCGCCCATATCGGATCGTCGGGACATCACATCATATCCCAGGGCGAGGCGGACAGGATCCTGAACGCCAACATCAAGGAGCGTCGCGAGATGATCGAGGACGCCCTCGGCCTCAAGGTCTTCCAGTACAAGCGCGAGGAGAGCTCTCGCAAGCTCGATAAGACCCGTGAGAACATGGAGAAGGTTGAGTCCCTCAGGAAGGAGATCGCCCCGCATCTGAAGTTCCTCAGGCGACAGGTCGAGAAGGTCGAGAAGACCATCGCCCTGCGCCAGGAGCTCACCACCCTCTACAAGGAATACCTTAAGAGGGAGAAGGCACATATCGACCAGACTGAGAGAACGCTGTCCGCCGAGGGTGTCGCGCCAAAGGCCGATCTGGAGCGACTCGATCGCGAGCTGACCGAGGCCAAGGCTGTCCTGGAGGCTTCCACGCACAAGGACGTCAAATCGACCGAGCTCATGGATCTCGAGGCCAGGCTGAAGCAGGTTCGCCAGTCCCGCGACGACATAACCCGAGGCATGGGCAGGATAGAGGGGGAGATCGGAACCCTCGAGAAGATGCTCGCCCGCGAGAGGGCCCTTGCCCAGACCGAGGTGACAACCATCGAGTTCGCCAAGGCGAAGGACCTGGTGTCGCGCGTTGACGGGCTTTGCGTGGAGATCGAGGGCTCGGGTGACATGGGCTCCGTCAGGGGCGTTCTGGTCAGGATACGCGAGGCCCTGAAGGCTTTCGTTGATTCGAACAAGAACGTCCGGGCCGAGAGCAGGGTTGGCGACATAGAGAGGGAGATCGCCGTGCTTCAGGGTCGCAGGGCAGAGGCAGAGACCGAGAGTCGTGAGAGGGAGGCCGAGCTTTCCACTCTTTCAGGCGAATACGCCGTTCTCCAGAGAGACATCGAGAAGGAGAAGGACAGCTCTCGCGACGCCGAGAAGGCGATGTTCCGTATCATGGCCGAGCAGAACGAGGTCAGGGGCAGGCTGTCTGTTTTGCGCGTCCGCGAGGACAAGCTTCGTATGGAAAAGGAGGAGTTCAGGCGCGAGCTCGAGGAAGGAGCCATCCTCATCGGCAGGGAGGCGTATCTGTTCGAGACGGATGAGACCGAATATCCGGCCGAGGAGCGTCACGCCCAGGAGGATCGCAGGAGGGCCGTCGAGAAGCTCAAGATCAAGCTCGAGGATTCGGGCGCGGTGTCGCCGGGCGACGTCATGAAGGAGTTCAAGGAGACCACGGAGAGGGATGAGTTCCTGGCCCGCGAGCTTCTAGACCTCGAGAAGTCAGCCCAGTCGCTCACCGACCTCATCAAGGAGCTCGAGGCCAAGCTCGATACCCTGTTCGCCGACGGCATCGCCCGCATCAACAGCCAGTTCAAGCAGTTCTTTGCCCTCATGTTCGGCGGAGGCGAGGCATCCCTTGCCGTCGTCCGGGAGAAGAAACGCAGGCGAAGCGTCTCGCCCGAGGAATTGGCCGAGATGGGCATCACGAGCTCAGACGAGCCCGAGGAAGAGGAGACCGAACTCGGCGTCGACATCGCCGTCAATCTCCCGCGCAAGAAGATCAAGGCCCTCGAGATGCTCTCGGGAGGCGAGCGTGCCCTCACGTCTATCGCCCTCCTCTTCGCCATATCCCAGGTCAATCCGCCCCCTTTCATCATATTGGACGAAACTGACGCGGCCCTCGACGAGGCGAACTCGAAGAAGTACGGTGACATGGTGGAGAACCTTTCCAAGCATTCACAGCTCATCGTCATCACCCACAATCGCGAGACCATGTCCCGGGCAGGCGTCCTCTACGGCGTCACCATGGGCAAGGAGGGGTATTCGAAGCTCCTATCCATCGCCTTCAACGAGGCCCTTGCAGTGGCCAAGTAGGGTCGCGCATTCTCGTAGTTACTTGAAAAAGTTTGGTAAGTGTGCTATGATATAAGTGTAACTATGCACACCTACAAGTCGTTAGAGTCTCTCTCTGAGATCTATCTGGCCGCGGAACCTTTGCTTCAAGCTCAGGGCTGCGTGCTGGATTTCAAACAGCAGCAACAGCTGCTGTTTCGCGTCGGATCGGGCTGTCAGCACCTGAAGATCATGCACATGTCGTGGCTCAAGGCCTTCTCGCCGGACAAGCCCATCGACATCAGCACTCACGAGGGTCGCCCCGACGTCATGCTCTTCCAGATGGTCAGAGGGGCTTCCGTCCCGTTTGCCCCTCCGGTCGCGCAGGTTCACGGGTTCATACCCAGGGCCACCGACAGCGAGGAGGACATTAAGGTCCTCAACATGTTCTGGAATGTGGCCGTCGGCAACATGCCCCGCACCACGCCGGTTCAAAAGAAGGCACCTGTCGCGATCGAGTTCGCGACTGCCTGATCGACGATCGTCTGAGAGACATACAGCAGGCCCGGGAACACTTCGTGTTCCCGGGCCTTTTCTTTTCCCGTTTCGAGGAGTATCCTTCATCCCTGAAAGGAATCTCAACACATGACATTCGGAGATCTTCAGAGCATGGACCGTTTCTTCCTGAGTATCGGAGGGCATCAGTTCGAGGGACAGAAAATCGCCTCGTTCACGGTTCTCTCCCCACAGAGGAACTCGCACATAACCATAAACGCACGTCTGACCCATCGCAACAGAGTGGTCGAGGGAACCGAGGGTTTCGTCGCATCGATACCTGACTCACTCGCAGTCGACAAAGCCGCCTAAAGAGGCGGCTTTTCTTTACGGCACTATCTGATAGTCGAGCATGCGCTTCTCGAGGTCCGCGTTGCCCACCTTGAATTTGACCGAGTCGCCGAGGCTGTACTTCTTGCCGGTCTTCTCGCCGACTATGGCGTACTTCTTCTTGTCGAGGGAGTAATAGTCGTCAGTCATGGACATGAGGCGCACCATGCCCTCGCATTTCGTTTCCTTGTCCTCCAGGTATATGCCCCATTCGCTCACACCGGTGACGAGGCCGTCAAAGGTCTGGCCGATGCGCTCCGACATGTACTGAACCTGCTTGTATTTGATGGATGCGCGCTCCGCCTCGGCTGCCTTGACCTCCTTCTCGGAGTTCTCCATGGCGATCTTCTCGTACATGCTGGCCTCGCCCTGGGCAATCTGGCCGCTCGTGAGCTGTCGCTGAAGCAGTCGATGGACGATGAGGTCGGCATAGCGTCGGATGGGGGAGGTAAAGTGAGTGTAGTACTCGAAGGCGAGGCCGTAGTGACCGATGTTTTTGGTCGAGTATATTGCCTTGGCCATGGACCTGATAGCCGCGGTCTTGATGAGGAATTCCTCCGGCCTGCCGGCGATCTTCACGAAGAGGGCCTTGAGGTCCTTCACCTTCACGCCGTCCTTCGTGACGGGGAGGTCGTAGCCGAGGGCCCGGACGAAGACGGCGAGCTCGTCGATCTTCTCGGTCACGGGCACGTCATGGATGCGGTAGAGGAAGGCCCCACGGGTCTTCTCGTTCGACTTCCACATGTGATGGGCGACCTCCCGGTTGGCGAGGAGCATGTATTCCTCGACGAGCTTGTGCACGTCCTTGCGCACCTTGCGGAAGACGCGGATCGGTCGGCCCGTCTCGTCGAGCTGGAATTTGACCTCGTCCTGCTCGAAGTCGAGGGCTCCCTCGGCCTCCTTGATGGCGCGGAGCTTCTTGGCTATGTCATTGAGCTTCAAGAGTTCCTTGAGATGTGGCCCGTCCTTCTTGTCCATGACCTCCTGGGCCTCCTCGTATGCGAAGCGCTTCCAGGACTTGATGATGGTCTTGCCGAACCAGCGGTCGAGTATGTCACCCGCCTCGTTCATGGTGAAGACGGCCGAGAAGGTGCATTTCTCCTCGTTCGGGTTGAGGGAGCAGACATCGTTCGAGAGTACCTCGGGCAGCATGGGCACAGTGCGGTCAACGAGATATACGGAGAAGCCTCGCTGTCGGGCCTCCGCGTCGAGGGCGGTGCCTTCGCGGACATAATGCGAGACGTCGGCGATATGCACGCCGATCTCATAGGTGCCGTTGCCGAGCTCCTTGAAGGAGATGGCGTCGTCGAAGTCCTTGGCGTCGATAGGGTCGATGGTGAAGGTCGGCACGTCGCTGAAGTCGCGTCGCTTGGCGCGCTCTGCCGGGCTTATGGCCTTGTTCTTCTCGAGCGCATGGGCCTCCTCGACGACCTTGGGAGGGAAGTCGTAGGCCAGTCCTCGGTCGAGGATGATGGCGCGCATCTCGGTATTGTTCTCGCCGTGTTTGCCGATGACCTCGATGATCTTTCCGAGAGGGGACTTGGCCGGGTCATTCCATTCGATGATCTCGGCATATACCTTGTCGCCGGTCTCGGCGTTCAGGGCGTCCGCGGGCCTGATGGCGATGTCCTTGTAGAGGCGCTTGTCATCGGGCACGAGGAAGAACATCTGGTCCACCTTCTCGACGGTTCCCACGAACTTCATCTTGGCCCTCTTCAGTATCTCGACGACGATGCCCTGCCTTCGTCCGCGTTCGGTCTTGCCGGTGAGCTCAACCTTTACCTCATCCCCGTGAAGGGCCTTGCTGAGGCTTTCGTTCCGTATCTCCACATCGTCCTCAAACCCTTCCTGGGATATGAATCCCGTTCCCTTGGCATTCACGCTTATGATGCCGGTTATAGTCTTGTCTTTCATGGCCATCACTATATCAGAAAGAGCCCAAATTGACGATTTTACATATGTTTGCTAATATGCGTCACATGCTAAAAATCAGACTTCAGCGCGTAGGACGCGTAAACGTGCCAACCTTCCGAGTCGTTTTGACCGATTCGAAGAACAGCACCAAGAGCGGAAAATTCCTCGAGATCCTCGGCACCTATGACCCTGTTCACGATGTGAAGGAGGTCAAGGCCGATCGAATCAAGCACTGGATGTCCGTTGGCGCCCAGGTGTCTGACACCCTCCACAACTTCCTCATTGCCAAGAAGATCATCCCAGGCAAGAAGGTCAACAAGCTCCCAAAGAAGAGCCCTATCGCCAAGGTCGTCGAGGCTCCAAAGGCCTAGTCCCCGAGGACGGTATAGAAAATCGCCCGAAAGGGCGATTTTCTTTTTATATGGCCATGATAGAATATCCAGAGAAGTATTCAACTTCTTATTTACCCTGCTAATCAACTTCAATTATGGAAAGGGACGCACAATTCCTCGACTCTCTGATAAAGGCCCTCGTGGACAATCCTTCTGACGTCAAGATACACCGCACCGTCGACGAGATGGGCGTTCTCCTCACCCTCGACGTCAATCCTGCGGACATGGGCAAGATCATCGGTCGGGAGGGAAACACGGCCAAGGCGATCCGAACCCTGCTCCGCATCGTGGGCATGAAGAACAACTCTCGGGTGAACCTCAAGATAAGCGAGCCCGCGGGTGCATCGGCTCCTCAGGAGACCAAGGCAACGAAGACCGTCGACGAGGCTATGGCAGACCTTAATCTCTAGCTCGAACTGGATAGAACCGGCCGTATGTGGCCATAGGAAACGCCTCAATCGATTGAGGCGTTTTTTATTTTTAATTTATTTCATCGATGTGAGGGTGTCATGATATACTCTGTCCTTAAGAACATATTTTGACCATGAAACGAGTAAAAGAAATCGCAACCGAGCTCTCCAAGGGCAATTTCAAGAGGGCTTCCGACATTCGGAAGGAGGTTTCCGCCGAGGACGGCGGTGCGCACGATCTCGAGATAATGGAAATCGCTCGCCAGGCCATGATTCTCAATCTGAAGCGGGGTCATGTCGATGCCGCCAAGGACATAAAGAAATCATTCTCCCTCCCGCAGGACATCGTTGACGAAACCATCGAGCAGGCCGTCATGTCGAGCGTCTACGAGGGTGACATGAAGGCCGTGCTCAGGCTGAAGAAGGAATTGCCCATCAATCGTGACCTCGGGAACAGAATCGTCAGTTACTGTGCCTCATGGGGGAAGAAGGATAATTCGCTCGCCCTCGAGGAGCTCTTCGCCTAATCGCCGGAGCTTTGCATAAAACCCTTTAACGGGTAGTATGTCAACAATGACGACATATCACATCATCACCCTCTTTCCGGGCGCCTTTGACTCCTATCTCGGGGAGTCCATCCTAAAGCGCGCCATAGAAGACAAGAAGATTCGCGTGAAGTTCTACAATCCGCGTGACTTCGCCGATGACAAATGGCAGAGGGTGGACCAGAAGCCGTATGGTGGCGGTCCAGGCATGGTCATACAGGCCCTTCCCGTGGCTCTCGCCATAGAAAAGGCCAAGAAGGAGGCTGGCAAGGCAAAGGGCAAGAACAAGGGGGCGACAAAGATCGTCTTCTTCAATCCGTCCGGAACCCAGTTCGACACGGCCTATGCCAAGGCCTCTGCCAAGAAATACAGGCATTTCATCCTCGTCTGCGGACGCTACGAGGGCATCGACGCCCGGGTCAAGAAGATGTTCAGGATGGAGGACGTCTCCGTGGGCCCATTCGTCCTCACGGGCGGTGAATTGCCGGCCATGATCATGATAGACAGCATCTCCCGACAGATAGAGGGCGTTTTGGGCAATTTCGACTCCCTGGAGGAGGAGCGCGTCTCGAGCCCCGATTCCTACACGCGTCCCGAGATCATCACCTACAAGAAAAAGAAATATGCCGTGCCGAAGGTGCTCCTTTCGGGCAATACCAAGCTCATCAATGAGTGGAAGCTGGGGACAAAATAATTATGGTATAGTTGTCACATATGAACCGAGCCAGAAATCTTCCTTTTTTCATCACGGGACTTTTTGTTTTTTTTGGTTCGGTCGTCACGGTGCAGGCTACGGCGCTTTTTTATCCCGGCGAGACTCTCGACCCCAACTGTCTTCCAACGAATTCGGATTGCACGGTCTCGACCATCTGGACGGCCTCGAGCTCGAACGCGTATTTCAATACGGGTAATGTGGGGATAGGGACGACGAGTCTCGTTCACAAATTAACTATTGACGGGAATACAAAAATACAGGGAACGATTTTTACAGATATTTTAAGTGTCTCTGATACGGCGGCAGCAAGATCAAATCTAGGTCTAACCTATGCTAATAATGGGGATATATCCACGAGTAGTGTGACCATTGCAACTTGGGGAGACAGTCTCACGCAAGGCACTGGAGGAACTCCATACCCCACGCAACTCACGACCCTCACGGGATATGCTACATATAATGGAGGCATTGGGGGACAGGATTCGATCCAGATAAAGGATCGGATGCTCGCCGCTACGACGAAATATTCTTGGCCAACTATAATCTGGGTTGGACGTGTTAATGTAACCGCAACAGATCAGACGAAGGCAGATATAGCTGAAATGGTAGGCGCTCTTGGTCATCAGAATTATCTTGTCATTGGTATAACAAATGGAGAGAGGACTGATGAACATCTTGGTGAGCCAATATATGATCAAATAGTACAGTTGAATAACGATCTTGCTGCAACATACGGTGATCATTTTATCGATATTCGACCGTATCTCGTATCTTTGTATGATATAAACATCGCCCAGGATGTAATTGATTATGCAAACGATATTCCGCCAAGTTCACTTAGATCTGACGCTGTCCACTTTAATACTACGGGATATTTGAGAATTGCTGAAAAAATCCAAGAAAAGATGGATATCTTGATTGATCTAAATGCTCTTCCAAAAAAAATCATTACTACAGAGAATTTGGGTTATATTTTTAGCAACCCATCAATAATCGGCGCAACGACTCCTGCCAGGGGATATTTCTCAAATTTAAAAATAGGGACATCTGTAAGTTCAACTGATTCGAGCGCGACGGGTGCGGGCCTCGAAATATCAGGTGGTTCTTTGGCTGGTGTGCTTAATAATAACATTGCGATAAGTTCGGGTCTGAATACGGGTAATCTTATTGTAGATGCTGGGACAGGAAATATTTCTTCTGTCTTTACTAGGGTAAATGACGATGTTATGGAATTGTCCGCGGGCAGTTCCCCTGGATACGTTACGGGTATCGGGCTGGCTCCGAGAAGTGCCGTGGGATCATCCTCTGATGCGATTACGTTTTTTACTCGCTCTGTAGAGAGGGTCAGGATTAATAATAGTGGCAATGTTGGAATTGGTACCACGACACCTTCGTATAAACTCACCGTCGTTGGATCGAGCCTTGTGTCTGCGACGTCGACGGTTGGTGGCAATCTGTCTCTTACCAATATCTCTTCGGCGGGTTCGGGTATCATCGCCGATAACGGTTCTAACGTGCAGCTTTTCTCGTTCTTGAGGCAGAATACTGTGACATCAGCCGACGTTTCAATATCGGCATTTGGCGGAATTGGACTCACTGGGGGCAGAACATCAAATAATCCAGCGTTGGGTGCATATTCGCTTTATGTGTCCACGGGAGGCAACGTCGGCATCGGGACGACGAGTCCTGGGTCGAAGCTCGAGGTGTACACCGCCTCGAACGAGGGCACGCTCATCGGAAATCAAAGCACCCATCTCGCTTCGCTCGGGCTCTCCAGTGTGACGAGCGGGGTTCTCTTCAGGAGGGGGTCTGACGGCGGGGGCGCCAACGGTATTTTTAGCTTCAACGACGTGGGCGGCATTCCAGACCTCGGGCTTAGGTCGAGGAACGATATGGCGTTCTTCAACAACACCACGCAGACGCTGACCGTGAAGGCCTCTGGCAACGTGGGCATCGGCACGACCTCTCCGACACAAAAGCTTGTCGTCTCCGGTAGCATCCAGTCAACCGACCTTCTCGGCGGCATAACCACCCTGTCCGCAGATGCGAACGGCAATATCATCCGCACGCCATCCGATCAGGCTCTCAAGGAGAACATAGTCTCGCTTTCCCCGGTCGATTCCCTCAACAAACTACTTCAGCTTCGCGGGGTGTCGTATGACTGGAAGGACAAGGAGAGGTTCGGCTCGGCGCCCCAGATCGGTTTCATCGCCCAGGAGGTCGGGTCCATAGTTCCCGAGGTCGTCACCTCTGGAGGGGATTATAAGTCCCTGAATTACGGCAACCTCACCGCCATTATCGTCGAGGCCATCAAGGCTCTCAATGACAAGATAGATGGGAAGACGGTCGTGTCAATTACGGAATCGGCGCCAAGTGGCACTGTATCATCGGAAGCCGAGACCTCGACCCTCAACGGAATTCAAATGGCCGATCAGGCGACGGGGCAGACCTATTGCGTCACCATTCGAAATGGTGAGTTCAGCAAGAGCCTCGGAGACTGTGGATCTACATCTACGCCTGCACCTGTAGCCGCACCAGTCGAAAGTGTCCCAGACACGGCTTCGTCAACGGCGACCACGACGGCTACAACGGAATAAAATACCATGTACAGGATCGCCATAGCCCTCTCCCTCGTCTTTCTGCCTCTCGTCTCTGGCGCCTCGCCAATATCAAGCGTGTCTCGTTTCGCCTGGGGAGAGGGGGCCGGCTGGGTCAATTTCTCCCCGTCAAACGGGTCAGTCGAGGTTACTGATTCGGGCATGACGGGATATGCGTGGAGCGCCACGCTGGGCTGGATAAACCTTTCGCCCTCGAACGGTGGCGTGGCGAATGACGGAAAGGGAGACCTCTCCGGTTTTGCCTGGGGAGAGCAGACGGGGTGGATAGATTTTGACGGCGTCTCGATAGACTCGTCAGGGGTCTTTTCAGGGGAGGCGACGAGCCCCCTTGTCGGAACAATAAACTTCTCTTGCGCAAACTGCCTGGTTACGACGTCATGGAGACGGGTGGGTCAGGATGCGTCTTCGAGCGGATCAAGGAGTGGAACCTCCCGACGAAACTTCCTGGGAGGCCTCTCGACATATCTTGCATCGATATGGGGCGGATCAGCGAATGATCAAGTGGGCGAGGGAGCTGTGGAAGGTGGCGCCTCATTGCCATTGGATGACGGCACCTCTCCCGTGCGGGAATTTTCGTCTGTCGATGTTTCGGCGTCGGTAACGTCCACCACTTCTGTTTCTAGGATTCCGAGTGTGGACGATCAGCCCTCTTCGCTCGCCCCCACATCGGTTTCCGCTCCCATCACGCCTGCTGTCGCACAGCAGGAGACGAAAACCTCTCTCATCTCGAGGGCATTTCGTGCGGTCAAGGGCTTCTTTTCAGCCGCGTGGAATGTGTTTGTCGGGCTGTTTTAGATAAGCACCCTCTGTTCATTCCAAGCCGTACTCTCATGGGTGCGGCTTTTTTATGCCAAAGACCCCTCCTCCGCCCTCGAACGAGCCTCCGCAGGGGAGGATTCGTCAAGGCTTCCTTTTGACGAATCCGATCTGAGGACCAGGCGAGAAAGAGGGCGGGGAGGGGTCACATTGACATAATCCCGCATCTCCTATAGTATCTACACCACTTCACGCAAGATTGTGTCACGGGGGAAACTGAAGGATTTTATAAGGGTTTTTTCGATACAGCATCTTGCCTACCATCGCATAGACCACCTTAAACTAAACTACGGCCTTATCAGGCCCTTTTTGCGTTTTCGGCGTCTGTGCGCGGTGCTCGGTCTGAATCGGGGAAACAAGGGTTTTATTAGATACCAGACACACCATGATGCGACCACAGAAATTTTTCGGGCGATACAAGGAGGC